>Ga0114963_10000182_pt1 | contig 39542 bp, 43 predicted proteins | sample C_131016_EF_Meta_FD_87019 | JGI IMG/M metagenome (GOLD analysis project Ga0114963, IMG submission 87019) | Freshwater microbial communities from Lake Croche, Canada to study carbon cycling - C_131016_EF_MetaG | ecosystem: Environmental > Aquatic > Freshwater > Lake | place: Lake Croche, Canada... | reverse complement strand
CCTCGTAGCGACTGAGCCCGAATACGCGGCAAAGCTGTCCGAGGACTCTGTGCGAAGCCTCGCTTTGCAGGGGGGCCCCATGAGTGCGAGGGAGATTGCGGAATTCGAGACCAACCCTTGGTCCCAAGATGCAGTGGCGCTCAGGCGCTGGGACGAGGAAGCCAAGTCGGGTTCGGCTCACACCCCCGACATCGAGCGCGTGCTGAGTGTCGTCTCAGATCTTGCGCGAGACCTACCTGCTTCAACCCAGTCGGCCTAGACGCTCCACCCAGCTGTGGTGCGTTGCAAGATCAGGAATGTTGTGGTGCAATAGACGCGCGGGTTTTCCCCGTGTTGTTGTCTCCTTGCAGATCAGTCTGCATTTCGCCCTAGCCTCGGTTGGGGCTTTTTTTTGCGCTGCACTCAGGCGACGCGCTGACCCTTTCGCCAGGTCTGAAGCACGGCGGGGGGCATCTGCCCTTCTCCTTGTCGCACGCGAATGAGGTCGGCGCGCAGACCCTGCGCGATCTCTCCTCGGTCGTGAAATCCAACCATGCGCGCGGGCGCAAGACTGATGGTCGAGACGGCCTGGGCCGGGGCCATCTGCGCGTCTCGCATAAACAGAAAGGCCGCCTCAAGAAGGCTCGCGGGTACGTAGTCACTGGAGAGTGCATCAAGAAGTCCGGCCTTGGCCATGTCCATGGCCGAGACATTGCCCGAGTGCGATCCCCCCTGGACCACATTCGGTGCGCCCAGTACGGTCACCATCTGATGCGCGTGGGCCGCCCGAGAGGCCTCCTCGGTGGTTGGAAACTCAGAAATAAAGATGCCCTCCGCGTGGGCCTGCTCGATGTGGTCCTCGGTGGTGTCATCGTGAGAGGCCATCGCCATTCCGCGCGAGCGAGCGTCCTCCGTGATTCGAACCCGCAAGGGTGCAGCGAAGTGCTCCTGCGCATATCGCCGCTCGGCCACGAGCGCATCAAACTCGGCATCGGTCATGCGCCCATGCCGTTCTGAGTATTGGCGGTACTTGCTGATGTCGCGCCACTGACGCTGTCCCGGGGTGTGGTCCATGAGCGAGATGAGTTTGACCAGGGGCAGCCCCACCAGCGATTCGTAATGCTCCCAGACGTCTTGGTTGGCGAGTTCGCACCTGAGGTGCAAAAAGTGGTCGACACGCGAGAGGTCCGCATCCGAGAAGCCACGAATCGCTTCAAGGCTCGCCTCAAGAAAGAGGCCGCGCGGCGTCTTGGCCTCAATGTCGCCCAAGACCACGCCATCAAGCGCGGTGGTGATGCCCGATGCCGCAAGCTGTGCATCGTGAATCAGGAAGGCCGATCGGCTCGGCCAATTCACGCCCGGGCGGGGCATGAGGTGTTTTTCCAGGTTATCGGTGTGAATCTCGACGAGCCCCGGCATGAGCCAGTCACCCTCGAAGTCAATGGCACTGGGCAGAGAGACCACGCCTTCATCGATTGCCTGGATGAGGCCGTTCTCGATGTGCACGCTTCCTAAGAAATCGGTCGTTGCGGTGACGACGCGAGCGTTGGTGAGGGTGAGCGTCATGAGTCGATGTGCTCCTCAAGGGTAAGTGTTCGTGTAGAGAGGGCGAGGTGTGTGTCCTCATCGTGAAAGGCGCCAAGGAGCGCTGAGCCCTGGGCCTGAAGGGCCTTGAGCAGCGCCACCACCGCAGAGCGATTCTTCGCATCAAGGGATGCGGTGGGCTCATCCAGCAGTACCAGGGGCCGAGGTCGCACCTGACTTGCCGCCAGCGCAACCGCAATGTTCACACGCTGCTGCTCCCCACCCGAGAAGGTTCTTGGGGCAAGCGGCCAGAGTCGCTCGGGCAGATGCAGGGCCTCAAGGAGCTCGCCTGCCGCGCGCGTAGCTCGGCTCTCGTCAAGGCCCTCGGCCAGCAGAGGGGTCATCACCAGCCGCAGACAGCTCACGCGCGGAATCACATGCAGGAACTGGCTGACATGGGCAATGTGCTGTCGTCGAGCACCGAGAATGCCCTCGGGGCTCGCCTGCGCAAGATCGACACGGCTGGCCCCAGCTGCGAGCCAGATGTGGCTGCCTGGGCCGGGAAGATAGTTGCCCGTGATACATCGAAGAACCGTGCTTTTTCCAGAGCCCGAGGGGCTCTGAAGGCTGAGGCACTCGCCGGGATGAAGCGCAAATTGAAGTCCGTCCAAGACGCGGATCTGGCGCTCGCCCTGGGCGTGCAACACGAACTGCTTGTTGAGTGGGGCGACCTCGAGAACGGGAGTGGCCATGACTAAAGGATGGAGGCGACCAGCTGTTGGGTATAGGCATGCTGCGGGTCATCGAAGACCTGGTCAGTAAGACCTTGCTCCACCACCTCTCCGCTGAGCATGACCATGACCTGGTCTGCCAGCAGGCGGGCCACACCCAGATCGTGCGTCACGAGAATCATGGCCAGTCCCAGATCGGCCTGAAGCCCGCGCAGCAGGTCGAGCAGTCGGGCCTGGACGGACACATCAAGGCCCGTGGTGGGCTCATCAAGAAGGACAAGTCGGGGATGCGTGATCAGGTTCGAGATGAGTTGAAGCCGCTGCTGCATGCCGCCAGAGAAGGTGCTTGGCAGGTCATCGACACGGCTCGGGTCCATCTCGACGCGAGCCATCCACTCCTGTGCTCGCGCTCGGATCTGGCCGTAGTGCCGGGCGCCCTGGCCCATCAGCCGCTCGCCCACGTGCCCTCCGGCCGAGACCCTTGGCCTGAGGGTGGCCTGGGCATGCTGGCGAACAAACCCCCACTCCGTGCGTGCGAGCTTTCGTCGATGACGCTCCTCCAGTGTCTCTAGGTGCACCCAGCCATCCTGGCTGAGATAGCGAATGCTGCCGACATCGGGCTTGAGTTGTCCGGCCAACATGGAAAGAAGCGTGCTTTTGCCTGATCCTGATTCACCCACAATGGCCAGGGACTGACCCTCGCAGAGTCGAAGGCTCACGTTGCGAACAGCTCGCACCCGGCCAAAGGTTTTCGCAACTCCATGAGCCTCAAGCAGAAGTGTGTCGCTCATGATTGCTGGCGCTTTGCGCAGGCATCGGTGTCTGAGCAGACGAAGGCGCGCGTCCCTTTGTTGTCTGTGATGAGCTCATCGAGGTAATGGTCGGTGGCCCCGCAGATCGCACAGGCCTCATTCCACTGCTCAATTCGAAAAGGCACATCGTCAAAGTCGAGCGACTTTACGTCGGTGTAGGGAGGCAGCGCATAGACGCGCTTTTCGCGGCCAGCGCCAAAGAGCATGAGCGCGGGGCTTCGATGGAGTTTGGGGTTGTCGAACTTCGGAATGGGTGAGGGTGACATCAGGTAGGTGCGGTTCACCATTACGGGATAGTCATAGCTGGTTGCAATCTCGCCGTGCTGAGCAATGTCCTCGTAGAGCTTTACTTGCATGGGGCCGTAGTCGCGAAGAGCATGCATGCGACGCGCCTCCTGCGCTCGAGGCTCAATCCATCGCAATGGCTCGGGAATGGGCACCTGAAAGACCATGGTCTGACCCGCACGCAGCGGCGTCTCCGGGATGCGGTGCCGCGTTTGGATGATGCTGGCCTCCTCGGTGAGGGTCGTTGTCACGACGCCCGTGGTGCGCTGGAAAAAGGATCGGATGTTGACTGCGTTGGTCGTGTCATCTGCGCCCTGGTCAATCACCTTGAGCACATCCTGGGGCCCGATGATAGAGGCGGTGACCTGAATACCACCCGTTCCCCAGCCATAAGGCAGCGGCATCTCTCTGCTGGCAAAGGGAACCTGGTGGCCCGGGATGGCAACAGCCTTTAAGAGCGCGCGGCGAATCATGCGCTTGGTCTGGCTGTCGAGGTAGGCAAATGGCGGCTCAAGCTGAGCGGGATTCATTCAGACCCCTCGTCTTGATTGGGGGCCTTGCGATGGGCGATGTCTCGCAGGTTTTTCACCATCGAGAGCTCGGATTGAAAGTCCACGTGGTGAGGCAGTTTTAGGTGCTGAACAAATCCGCTCGCCTCTACGTTGTCCGCATGGGCGAGCACGAACTCTTGGTCCTGGCTGGGTGCGGTGACTGGCTCACCGAGTTCGACCGCCCGAAGAGATCGGTCGAGAAGAGCCATGGACATCGCCTTTCGTTCGCAGCGACCGGGCGCGAGCCCATAGCCCGATGTAAAGGCGGGCGGGGCCTGCTCGGTCTGGGTGAGCTGAACCGTGAATTGAGTGAGCATCTCGCATTCAGTGAGGAAGATCTCGCCAATGGCCACTTCCGACTCATCGGTCACGCTTGCGTCGATGTCGCAGAGCCGAACGCAGATGGGCACCCAGCCCGCTCGAATCTCGCCCACGAAGGGATGGGTGTCCCCGTAGCCCCGCTGGGTCGCATAAGCCATCGACAGAGCAAAGCCCTCATCGGCCCGCGAGAGGGCCTGCAGTCTGGCTGAGCGCGGGGCTGGAAAGTTCAGCGGGTCTCGTGTGATGTCATGGGGCCCTTGGGCCTGCTCCTCGGGAGAGAACAAAAGACCCTCGGCGGCCAGGATGTGGGTGACGCGGGCGAGGGGCTGGCCCGCACTGATTCCCTGCTCCGAGGGCGTGGGAAGCACCGGGCGAGAGTGGATCTGGTTGTGCAAGATGCGTTGCGAGTAGTCTGCGCTGGGGCCCAGCAGCTGGCCTCCCGGAATGTCTTTGAAGCAGGCCGAGATGCGTCGGGCGACCGTCATCGAATTGGTGTTGAGAGGCTGACTTCGCACCAGCCGCGGCAGGCAGGCCCGAAACGCCCGGAGCAAAAATACCGCCTCAAGTACATCACCCTGAGCCTGAAGCAGTGCAAGCGCTGCAAGCTCTGGATCCAACAGGCTGCCTTCGGCCATCACCCGATCCACGGCAATCCCCATCTGAGAGACGAGTTGGGCTGCAGCGATTTCGGGCAAATCTTTGTCTCCCCGGCGCCACTTCTCAAGGAGCGCCAGAGAGGCCTGAATTGCGCGCTCACCCCCTTTGACGGCTACGTACATGGGCTAGTCCCCCCAGGTGATATAGGTGCTGCGAGGAATGGCCGCCCACGCAGACCCGCTGCACAAAAACAAGTCAATGCCAAGGGGATAGTCAGGTTCTCTGGCCATGCGCCACTCCCAGAAAGACCTTGGCAGTCCCTCGGGGTGAAACATGCGTGTGGTCTCAATTCCCGGGCCTCTCAGAGAGAGTGTGCAGGCCTTGGCGTGTCCGGGCGCATGCAGGCTGCCCACACCCACGATGAGCGTGCTCGACGTCTCTGGCCACTCTGCGCTGCCAACGTGAAGCGTCTGAAGCCAGCCGAGGGACTCGTTGATGGTGTCTTCGTGAGTAAAGACGTAGTCCGCCTCGGCTGGGGGTGCGGCCTGAGCGCCCGTGTGGAACCTCAGGTACCCCTCAAGGTCATCGAGACCCAGCACGGAAAAAGTCGTCTCGGCATCCAGAAGCGTCAGGGCAAGCGCGGTGAGGGCGCTTGGGCAGCGCCCGGGCCACTCGAGTGGCACCTTGGCCTCGCAGACAAGGCCGGGCTCTGACATGGCTTGCAAGGCACTCCGAAAGCAGGCCTGGCTATCGAGCGTGGCATCACGAAACCCGGCGAGTAGGGTTGCCTGCATCAGTCCCCCGACTCGCGCGCAAGAGTAAAGAAATCGACTCGGCTGAGCTCGGCCTCCGCCTCACGACTGGCTCGCTTTGTGTTTTCTGCCTCCTGAAGCTCGGCGACCCAGACGCTGCCGTGCGTCTGCGCCCAATCGGCATCTTTCGCGCAGGCGTCAAAGAGCGCGACAATCTGACACGCGGTCTGAGAGCGACCAAGGACCATGGCGTGACCGGTCCGGCCGTCAGGCATTCGAAGGCTGGCCCGCGTGATGGTGATCTCATGAAAGAAAAAAGGAGCCCCATCACCATCTGCCCTTGCCTGCACATGCATGAGGCCAAGCTCGGGTGCTCGGAGCCAGACGCCGCTTGCGAGCAGATCCTGCCAGTCGGGAAGATGAGCCTGGGCGAGCCGAATCAAGTCCGCCTCGGAGGCGCGAGCACTCAGGCCAAGGGCTTGAGTGCGCGAGAAAAGGGGGGCGCTTTGAACTGCTGCCACGTCAAGACCCGAGGGTTCTAGATGAGAAGGGCGCGCAGTCGAGCCGAGATGAAATCGATGATGGAAACCGAGGCCACGATGATGATGAGGAGCGCACAGGTCTCAGCATATTGGAATCCGCGCATCACTTCCCAGAGGACCTGGCCAATGCCACCGGCTCCCACAATTCCCAGCACGGACGCACCACGCACATTCGCCTCAAAGCGATAGAGGGTAAAGGAGACCCAGGTCGGCATGACCTGTGGCAGAACGCCATAAATAATCTCTTCAAGTCGGCTTGCACCCGTGGCGCGAATGCCGTCTACGGGCTGCGGATCAATGGCCTCAATGCTCTCTGAGTAGAGCTTTCCCAGTGTGCCGGTGGTGTGAACGAAGAGGGCAAGAGCGCCGGCAAAGGGCCCGAGTCCCACGGCGACAATGAACAAGAGGGCAAAGACCAGTTCGTTCACCGCGCGACACGCATCGAGCACGCGCCGAATGGGCTGGTGAATCCAGACGGGGGTGATGTTTTCCGCAGCCAGAATGGCCACCGGCACGGATGCGACAACGGCCATGGCCGTCCCCCAGATTGCAATCTGTATGGTGACCAACATCTCCTGCATGTAGTGCTTCCAGTCCCTGAAATTCGGCGGGAAGAAGTCCGCGAGGAACTGACGCATGTTGTCGGAGTCGCGAAGCAGCTCCAGGGGCCGCATGTCCGCACCCTTCCAAGAGCCCATCAGAAGGGCAATGGCCACGGCACAGACCACCATCACACCCCAGGCGCGCGGCCTCTCCGCCAGCATATGAACGGCAGCCTCGGAGGGCGCAGTGGGGGAGGTGGGACGCTTGGTCATGGGGGGGGAATCGTCTGAGTCGTCTAAAGAGACGCCCGGCGAAGGCCGGGCGCTCTGCCTTCACACGAGGTGCTTACTTCTTCTTGACGGCCTTCATCTGCTTGTCCAGCGCAGCCAGCTTTGCATCAAGGTCGGCGAGCTTGGCCTTTTTGTCTGCATCAGCCATGGTCGTGTCGTTAGAGACCTTCGTACGCTCTTTAAAGAACTCGAGCTGGCGGATGGGCAGCAGCTGGTTGTCGTCTGACTTATCGAAGCCAGCCCAGAGCAGAGGCTTGATGACATCGCGCTGACGCTGACCCTCAGCGTCCTTGCCCTTGCCGTAGTTGAGGAAGAAGGCTGCAATCTTCTTCTTGGTTGCCGCGTCAATGTCCTTACGCCAGACGATTGGATCCGAAGGGATCAGGGGTGAGCGCCAGATCTCTCTCACCATAGCGGCCTTCTCGGGCTGACTCTTTTGCAGACGCTCGAGGTTTTCTGTGTTGTTGGTGGCCACATCTAGCTGCTTAGCGGCAACACCCAGGAGGTTGCCCTCGTGGTTGGAGTTCGTCACGCTTTTAAAGGCCGCCTTGGGGTCCACGTTGTTCAGCGCAAATACGTAGTAGCTGGGCACCAGAAAGCCGGAGGTGGAGTTGGGGTCGCCAATTCCAAAGCGAATGTCCTTGCTGTTTTTCAGGACATCCTGAAGGTTCTTGTAGGGTGCATCTTTGTGTGTGATGAGCAGGGAGTAGTAGCCCTTGGTGCCATCGGTCGCAACAGACTGGACGAAGACCTCGCCATTGGAGCGGTCCACTGCTTCCATGGCCGACTTGTTACCAAACCAGGCCACCTGAACCTTGTTAAAGCGCATGCCCTCAATCACGCCCGCATAGTCAGAGGCGAAGAAGGCCTTCACGGGAACGCCCAGGGCCTTTTCCATGTCGGCCAGGAAGGGGGCGAAGTCATTGGCGAGGTTTTTGGACGATTCGGTCGAGATGATTCCGAAGTTGAGCTCCTTGAGGGCCTCCTTCGGTGCCTCTTTCGCGGCTGCGAATACCTGGGACGACAGGGCCGACAGCGCAACGGCTGCGACCAGCAAACTACGACGCATAGACTTCATGACTACTCCTTGCTGAGGGGGGTTGAGGGGTTGGGGGTTTTTGGGGGAGGGATTTTGGTGCCTCGAGTTCGTCGAAGATCAGGTCCGACTCGCTGCCGTAGAGGCTCTTGAGCTGATCGACGCTCAGGCTTGCAGAGGGGCCGTCGTACACCACTCGCCCGTCGCGAAGAGCGACAACGCGCTGGCAGTACTTCAGGGCGACGGCCACCTGGTGAAGAGACACGAGCACGGTGGCCCCTTGTTCCTGATTGAGCAGAACCAAGAGCTCCATCACCCGCCGAGAGGACTCCGGGTCTAGGCTCGCAATGGGCTCATCGGCCAGGATCAGGCGCGCACCCTGGGTCATGGCCCGAGCAATTGCGACGCGTTGCTGCTGACCGCCAGACAACAAGCGGGCGCGCTTATACGCCTGCTCAAGGATGCCGACCCGATCGAGCGCGTCCAGCGCTCTGAGCAGCGTCTGGCGGGGGAAAAAGCCCAGCAGGGCGCGCCAGAAGGGCATGGCATGCAGCGAGCCCACGCAGACATTGGTGAGCACCTTGAGTCGCAGAACCAAGTTGAATTGCTGAAAGATCGTCGCGATATTGCTTCGAATGTCTCGCACATCGGCGCTCAGGCGACCCCCTTGCTGAAGCGGACGACCGTCAATCTGGACGAGCCCTTCGCCTGTTCGGTCTGCCACATGCAGGCCGTTGATGACGCGCAACAGGGTGGACTTTCCCGAGCCCGACGCGCCCAGAAGAGCCACGCGCTCTCCTGGTTGGACCGAGAGGCTGACGTCGTTTAGGGCAAGTTTGGCCTTGGAGGACTTCCCAAAAGACTTGCTGACTGAACGAATGAGGAGGTGCGGAGGACTGTCATGGTCAATCACTCTCGAATGATCAAGTTCGCAGGTGACAAATCGATGACATGTCTTCCCGGCTTACGGCATCCCGGGGCGGGGGGCGGGCCTCCCCCTCGCTAGGTTTAGCGCTTGCCGTGATCCTTGTTGTGGTCGTGACCTGGCGAGCCATGCGAGGGTCGATCCATCACGGTTGCGGAGACGGTGACCTCGCCAGCTTTCTCAAAGCGCAGCGTCATGGGGATCTTCTGGCCAGGTTGAAGGGTCTTTGGCACCCCAATGAGCATGAGATGGTCTGAGCCGGGCCGCAGAACCAGCTTTCCTCCCGACGGAATGTCGAAGGCCTGAACCTCGCGCATGCTCATCACGCCGTTCTCATGCTTCATGGTGTGGAGCTCACCGCGCTGGGCGACCTCTTTGGGGAAGGAGATGCCCGTGAGGCGGTCAGCCTGAGGACCCTTGTTTTCAACCTCGATGAAGGCCGCAGCATTGGGCTGTCCAGGCCGCATAAAGCCAACGCGTGCGCCCTCGATCTCAAGGCTGCCCGCCTTGATTTCTGCGCAGACGGCAGGGTTCGCGAGAAAAACCGTAACGATCAGGGCTGAGAGTCTTGGGAGAGTCATAGGGGAGGGCAAAAGACGGATTGTTTGGGTGCCGCGAGTATAAGCGGCAGCGTGGTTCGGGAGGTTTAAGAGAAAATCTATCGAATAAATCTAAACAATCAATTTGATTAATATTTCGCCCACCCCGAAGATTCCGTTCGTGGCGCCTCCAGCGTCTCGATTGACCCTCTCACAACAGCAATAGGAGCCGTAAGCATGTCTCTCATCAACACCCATGTTCAGCCGTTCAAGGCGCAGGCCTTCCACAACGGCAAGTTCATTGAAGTCACCGAAGCCAGCCTCAAGGGCAAGTGGTCCGTGCTGATTTTCATGCCAGCCGCCTTCACCTTTAACTGCCCCACAGAGATCGAGGACGCAGCCGATCATTACGCAGAGTTCCAGAAGGTTGGCGCCGAGGTCTACATCGTGACCACCGACACCCAGTTCTCGCACAAGGTTTGGCACGAGACCTCCCCTGCGGTCGGCAAGGCAAAGTTTCCTCTGGTCGCAGACCCCACCCACAAGCTCACCCGTGCCTTCGGTGTTCACATTGAGGAAGAGGGCCTGGCCTTGCGTGGCACGTTCGTGATCAACCCCGATGGCGTGATCAAGACGCTCGAGATTCACTCCAACGAGATTGCGCGTGACGTGAAGGAGACGCTTCGCAAGCTCAAAGCCGCTCAGTACACCGCTGCCCATCCGGGTCAGGTCTGCCCCGCCAAGTGGAACGAGGGTGCCAAGACACTTACCCCCTCGCTCGACCTCGTTGGCAAGATCTAAGGCCGGGGTGTTTTAGGAAATCAGAGAGACTGGCTGCCCCCTCCTCGGAGGGGGCCCTCAGTCCGAAAAGACAAGAAAGGACCTCAAGATGTTGGATGACGCGCTGAAAACTCAGTTAAAGGCTTATCTCGAGCGGGTGACCCTCCCCATCGAGCTCATCGCCTCGCTCGATGAGAGCGCAGGGTCTGCGGACGTGCGTCGACTGCTTGAGGAGATTGCGGCCCTGTCGAGCCAGGTGACCGTTCGTTTTGATGGAAGCAATGCTCGAAAGCCTTCCTTCCAGATTCGTCGCGTGGGTGCGGAGACGGAACTCCATTTCGCGGCCGTGCCGCTCGGTCACGAGTTCACCTCCCTTGTTCTGGCGCTTCTCTGGACGGGTGGTCACCCGCCCAAGGTGGACCCATCTGTCATTGAGACGATCCGAGACCTTCAGGGCGACTTCAGCTTCGAGGTCTACATGTCCTTGAGTTGCCACAACTGTCCCGACGTGGTCCAGGCGCTCAGCCTGCTGTCGGTGGTGAACCCCAGGGTCAAGACCGTGGTCATTGATGGGGGCCTCTACCAAGATGAGGTCAATGCCCGTCAGATCATGGCTGTGCCCATGGTCTTCTTGAATGGGGAACTCTTCGGATCGGGTCGCATGACGATCGAAGAGGTGGTTGCCAAGCTCGACACCCAGAGTGACGAGAAAGAAAAAGCCAAGATTAACGCCAAGGCACCCTTTGACGTTCTCGTTGTCGGCGGCGGACCGGCAGGCGCTGCGGCGGCTGTGTATGCGGCGCGCAAGGGCCTGAGAACCGGAATCGCTGCGGAGCGTTTTGGTGGACAGACGAATGACACGTTGGGCATTGAGAACTACATCTCCGTGCTCGAGACCAACGGGCCAAAGTTTGCTGCGGATCTAGAGGCGCATGTACGTCACTACGACGTGGAGATCATGAACCTTCAACGCGCCGAAAAGCTGGTGCCGCCAAGCCAGCCCGGCGGGATGGTGGAGGTGCACCTGGCCAACGGAGGCGTGTTGAAGTCGCGCTCGGTCATCCTCTCAACGGGTGCTCGTTGGCGCAATGTCAATGTGCCGGGAGAGCAGGAGTACAAGAATCACGGGGTGGCTTATTGCCCTCACTGCGATGGCCCGCTCTTTAAGGGGAAGCGTGTCGCGGTGATTGGTGGCGGGAACTCGGGCGTGGAGGCTGCCATCGATCTGGCTGGCGTGGTGGGCCATGTCACCGTGGTGGAGTTCGCAGATCAGCTCAAGGCCGATGCGGTGCTGGTGAAGAAGCTCAAGAGCCTGCCCAATGCTGAGATCATCACCCATGCACAGACCACCGAGATCGTAGGTGACGGCAAAACCGTGACCGGCATGGTCTATAAGGACCGCGCCTCGGGCGAGACACATCAACTCGCTGTTCAGGGCGTCTTTGTTCAGATTGGACTCATTCCCAACACCGAGTGGCTCAAGGGCACGATCGAGCTCTCGCGCTTTGGGGAGATTGAGGTGGACCACCACGGCAGCACCAACGCGCTCGGTGTTTTTGCTGCGGGCGATGCAACGACAGTCCCGTACAAGCAGATTGTGATTGCGGCCGGGGACGGGGCGAAGGCTGCATTGGGCGCCTTCGATTACCTCATTCGCAGTTCCGTGGCGCAGGACGAGGTGGTGGCCGCTTAAGAGGGGCGTGTGCGGGGGGTGAGCGCGGGCGGTTTGGGCGGTTTTACCGGGGGTCGGTGATGAACCCAATCTTGGTGAGACCCGCCTTGGCCGACTCGCTCATCACCTGAGCCACCTTTTTGTAGGCCACATTCTCATCGGCCCGAATATGAATCTCGGGCTGGGGAGAGGTGCTTGCCGCAGAGCGAAGTCGGTCTGTGAGCCCCTGCCACTCCAGAGACTCTTTGTCCCAAAAGAGATCTCCCTGTGCATTGATGGAAATCGAGATGGTCTTGGGCTTGACCTCGTTGGCCGCACTCTGGGCCTTGGGCAGGTTCACCTTGACTGAGTGCGTCATGAGTGGCGCGGTCACAATAAAGATGACGACCAAGACCAACATCACGTCGATGAGCGGAACCATGTTGATTTCCGCGTTGGGCTGATTGCGCCCGGTGCGAGCGCTCACATGAAAGGCCATCGCTAGATCCTCGGCAGGACGCCAGTGGAGATGAAGACAAAGAGGTCGTGTGCGAACCGCTCAAGGCGGGCGACCTGCAGGCGAGCGGATCGCTGAAAGGCGTTGTAGGCGAGCGCTGCTGGAATGGCCACCGCAAGCCCCAGCGCGGTCATGATGAGCGCCTCTCCAACGGGCCCGGCCACCTGATCCAGCGTGCTCTCGCCACTTGCGCCGATGGAGATCAGCGCGTGGTAGATGCCCCACACGGTTCCAAACAAACCCACAAAAGGTGCACTCGAAGCCACAGAGGCCAGGAGGGTCTGACCAACTTCAAGGCGCGCCGATTCCTCATCGATCGCCTGCTGGAGTGATCGACTCACCAGCTCGCTGGGGCTCTCGGCCTCAATGAGTGCGCGGGCCCGGTCGCTCTTGGCAAACTCAGCGGCCCTGAGCCCAGCAACCGCAAGCCTCGCGTGAGGCTCTGTCTTCTCGTGTTGGGCGATCAGGGCCTCAAGAGAGGAGGCGTCGTGGGAGGCGCGAAAGGCCGAGAGGAACTGGTCGGCTCGCCTGTGCTGGCTAATGAGCATGCGCACCTTGTTCACGATCACGGTCCAGCTGGCGATTGACATCACCACCAGAATCACAAACAGGGCGAGGCCGAGTGCATCGGTCTGGCCAAGAAAGTGGGCAAAGCCCACGTTTTGCGCATCCTGCATGACATCTATCTCCGAAGTTGAAAGGTGATGGGCACCAGCACCCAGGCCGAGACGCTCAGTGTGTTTCTTTTCGCGGGCTCCGAGGTCCACCGAGAGACAGCCTCCTTGGCGGCGCGGTCAAGCCGCTCTGAGCCACTGGATTTGTTGATGAGGATTTCTGCGGGCTTGCCATCGGTCCCGACCAACACTCTTAGCACCACCTGACCCTCCTCGCCCAGTCTCTGTGAGACCGGCGGGTAGGGGGGTTTGGGGTTGTTGAGATAGTCCGCATCAAAGCGCGGCGCGGACGCGGGTTCACTCTCAGATCGGAGCGGATTGGCGGCGGCTGGTGTGGTTGGCGGAGGGGTTGGAGCAACGGGCGGTGCTGAGGTCGGGGACGAGGCCGGCAAAGACAGAAGTGGCCTGGCGACTGGATCTTTTTTGGTTTGGGTCTTTGGCGTGGGTTTTGGAGGCTCCGGGGTGCGCTCGGTCGGGCTGCTCGAGAGAATGCTGGCCATGATGGGCCGAGGCTCTGAGGTTTTTAGGTGAAGAGGGCTCTCTGCGCCCCAGATCAGCAGGAGCGCCAGGGCATGCAACACAATGGCCGCACCCAGTCCTTTTAACGACTCGCGGCCCATAGAAAACGCGTGCTCTTGCAGTGCGGGTTGAGCTGAATTGAAGAGGGGGGAGGCAAGGCGCATGCAGAGCGAGAAGGAAAGGGACAAGACGGCTACAGTAGGGGAAATGAGTGAAGTGGCCTTGAGCCCAGATCAGACCCAGATGATATCGAGTGCCTCGGAGGGTGCCTAGCTTGTCAGGCAACTCCGAATTCGATGCGATTGTGCTGGGTGCCGGGGCGGCAGGCCTCTTCTGCGCGTCAGTCGCGGGCCAGAGGGGGCGTCGCGTTCTGGTGATTGACCACGCCGAGAAGCTCGGCGAGAAAATTCGAATCAGCGGCGGTGGCCGATGCAACTTTACCAACCGGGACACACGCATTGAGAATATGTTGTCGCTCAATCCGCACTTTGCAAAGAGTGCACTGTCTCGATACACCCCCAAGAACTTCATCGATCTCGTAAAGAGTCATCGAATCGGCTTTCACGAAAAACATCGGGGTCAGCTCTTCTGTAACGACTCAGCCACCCAGATTGTGCGCATGCTGCTCGCTGAGTGCGAGAAGGGCGCAGTCCAACTATGCCACCCCGTTGTCATTGAGGGCGTTCACCGAGAGGGTTCTTTTTGGCGGGTGCAGACCTCGGTTGCGAGTTTTGCGAGCCGAGCCGTGGTTGTTGCCACCGGCGGCCTGCCCGTTCCAGCCATGGGGGCCACGGCATTCGGCCTCGAACTCGCGAAGTCTTTCTCGCTCTCGGTGACGCCGGTGCGGCCCGGGCTGGTGCCGCTCTCCCTTACATCGGACGACACAGCCTTTCTCGATGCCCTCGCAGGGGTCTCGCTGCCCGTGCGTATTGGGTCTGGAGCACGAGGCGAGCGCTATGGTCGGGGGGAGTTCGACGAAGACCTCCTGGTGACGCACAAGGGCCTCTCAGGACCTGCCATTTTGCAGGCGAGTAGCTATTGGGTGGAGGGCGAAGAGCTGGAGGTGAATTGGCTTGGTCATCACGATCCGGCATCGCTTCTTTCAGAGCGCGAGCTGGGTGCTCGATCGGTCGAACAGGCCCTTGCCCTAGCGCTTCCGGAGCGGCTTGCCCAGGGCTTTGCTCAAAAGCTCGGCCTTGCAGGTCGCCGCTGGGCAGAGCTGGGCAGGGCAGACCGACAGCGTGTTCAACACGTCCTTGTGGCGTGGCGCGTCAAGCCCGCAGGCACGTTGGGTTGGAAGAAGGCCGAGGTGATGGTGGGCGGCGTCGATACCGATGAACTTGAGAGCAAGACCATGATGGCCAAGCGTCAGCCGGGCCTGTACTTTATTGGGGAGTGCGTCGATGTGACCGGCCACCTGGGCGGACACAACTTTCAGTGGGCCTGGGCCAGTGCCTACGCCTGCGCGTCGTCCTTGCCGTAGAACTTCACACCCAGCTCAATTCGAGTCCGGCCTTGGGCGGTGCGATGGCGGTTCGTGTCTCGCAGGGAGTAGACGCATCCGCAGTACTCCTGCTGGTAGAACTGTTCACGTTTGCTGATCTCAATCATTCGCTGGCTTCCACCGCCTTTGCGCCAGTTGTAGTCCCAGTAGGTGAGACCTTCGTAGGGCGCGACCGCCCGAGCGCCACAGCCGTTGATCTGGTTCATGTCTTTCCAGCGCGAGATGCCGAGTGAACTCGTGATCACTGAGAACCCGTTCTCCACCGCATAGAGGGCCGTGCGCTCAAACCGCATGTCAAAACACATGGTGCAGCGCGCTCCCCGCTCGGGCTCGTTTTCCAACCCCTTGGCGCGGGCAAACCAATTGTCCGTGTCGTAATCGGCATCCACGAAAGGCACGCCATGTTTTTGGGCAAAGCGAATGTTCTCCTCTTTGCGAATGTCGTATTCCTTGCGGGGGTGGATGTTCGGGTTATAGAAAAAGATCGTGTAGCGAATGCCCGACTCTAAAAAAGACTCCATGAGTTCGCCAGCACATGGCGCGCAGCAAGAGTGCAGCAGAAGCTGGTCGGCTCCGTTGGGCAGGGAGAGGGCTGGGCGAGTGGTCATGGGCATGAATTATGACGCATGGAGTGAGACGGCGCAGATGACGCGACCGTCATCCGGCCGCAGATACAATTTTGCTATTCACAACAAGAGGAGGGTTGGGCATGGAATCAAGTGGACCGGAGATTGAACACGTGGGTGACGACCCATTTAAAACGCGATGCGCTCTGCTCATCTCGATCTTGGCCATGGTGCTGGCCATTGCGAGCCTCGGAGGCGGGAACGCCGCGAAAGAGGCGACGATGCACAACATTCTGGCCGCCAATGCCTACAACTTCTACCAGGCAAAGCATGTGCGGCAGACGGAATACAAGATTGCCGCAGACGACTTTGAGGCGCGCCTTAAGTCTGGCAAGCCCGGTGCGGACGAGAAGGCCTTCCTCGAGAAGAAGCTTGGCGACTATCGTAAGAATATTGAGCGCTACGAGTCTGAGCCCGAGACGGGTGAGGGCAAGAAAGAGCTGCTCGCGCGGGGCAAGATGCACGAGCACGAGCGAGATGATGCCCTCCAGAGAGACCCCTGGTTCGACTTCGCGGAGGCTCTCCTTCAGATTGCAATTGTTCTCACCTCGGTGGCCATCATTACCGATCGTCGGCCGCTGTTTCTGGTGTCACTCGCGCTCGGTGTTGGCGGTATCAGCTGCACCCTCAACGGCTTCTTCCTCTTCGTCTAGGAGTGCATATGCGCCCGTCTAGACGTCGCCTCGGTCTGCTCCTTGGCTGTGCAGCGCTACTTTTTTGTTTGCCTGTTGCTGCCCAAGAGCACGGTGACAAGCTCTATCAGCCGTCGGTTGGACAGCGTGGGAAAGACGTCATCTGGGTCCCAACACCCAACGAGATGGTGACAGCCATGCTCGCCACGGCGGGGGTCGGACCGAATGATCTTGTCTATGATCTCGGCGCGGGTGACGGGAAGATCGCGATCGCGGCCGCCCGAGAGTTTGGCGCGCGCGCGGTCGGCATTGAGTTTGATGGTCAGATGGCTGCCCTGGCCCAGCGCAACGCTGAGCGTGCGGGAGTTGGTTCTCGGGTGAAGGTGATTCAGGGCGACATCTTCAAGGAGGACTTCTCCTCTGCCACTGTGGTGACCATGTACTTATTGCCCGAACTGAACCTGCGGCTTGAGCCCATTCTGAAGAAGATGCGACCAGGCACCCGGGTGGTGTCTCACTCCTTCGACATGGAGACTTGGGAGCCCGATGAGCGCATTGAAACCTCCTCGGCCCTGGGTTACCTGTGGATTGTTCCAGCCCAGGCTGCAGGTGTCTGGACGGTCGATCTGCCCTTTGGTCAGGGCCCGGCCGAGTTGACCCTCACTCAGATCCACCAGCGCGTGCAGGGCAACATCCGGTTTGGGGGGCGCACCATGCCCATTTCCACGGGCCGAATTCGTGGGTCGGAGATTCACTTTGCCTATGTGCAGCCAAATGGTCAGCCCGCCCTCGTCACAGCGAAGATTGAAGACGACCGCATGTCTGGTGAGGTCGCTGGAGTCGGCGGAGAGCTCCGTCGGTTTGATGCCCGCCTTCGCGCAGCCAAGCGCTAGATCCCGTCACAGAGATGCATAGTCCGAGAACGCTGCTCTCGGCGCGCTCTGCCATCTCCATCGTCGTGGGGTTGGTGATTGGTGTGGGCATCTTCAAGACGCCAGCAATCGTGGCAGGCCTTACCCAGGATGCCGGCTGGTTTGTTTTGGTCTGGCTGCTAGGTGGCGTGCTCTCGCTTGCGGGGGCGCTCTGCTACGCAGAGCTCTGCACGGCCTTTCCCCACTCCGGCGGCGAGTATCACTTTTTGTCTCGTGCGTATGGGCGCTCGCTTGCCTTTCTCTATGCCTGGGCCAAGGCCATGGTCATCAACACCGGCGCCATCGCTCTTTTGGCATTTGTCTTTGGCGACTACATGACCTCGCTCTACCCCTTGGGTGAGCATTCGAGCGCCATCTGGGCTGCACTCGTGGTGGTTGCTCTTACCGCCTCGAATCTTGCGGGCCTTGCTGCCTCATCCCGAGTACAGATGTGGCTCACTGCACTTGAGGTCTTGGGTCTCGTTTCAGTCGCTGTGGCAGGACTCTGGCTGGGCGGACACTCGGGCGGCTCCCTTGCCTACTTCTCTCAGAGCCCCTCTCTGGGCATGCTGGGGCTCGCGCTCGTCTTTGTGCTGCTCACCTACGGGGGTTGGAGCGAGGCGGCTTACATCACTTCTGAGGTTCACGGTGGTCCTCGCCAGACCGTTCGTGTGTTGATTGTGAGTCTGTTGATTATCTTGGTCGTCTATCTTCTCGTCACCTATGCCCTGCTGATCGGCCTTGGTTTGCACGGACTCTCCAATAGTCGCGCTGCAGGGGTGGAGGTGATGGGTCTTGCCTTTGGCGAGTGGGCCGCACGACTGCTTGGCCTTATGGTGGCCATCTCTGCGCTCACCAGCATCAATGCCACGATGATTGTCGGCGCACGAACCAACCACGCCCTGGGTCAGGATTGGTCGGCTCTTGGGCGTCTGGGCGAATGGAAGACCGAGTCGGGCACCCCTTCGCAGGCTCTGATCTTTCAGGGAGTCATCAGCCTGGCGCTGGTGGGTTTTGGCGCGCTCCAGTCTGACGGCTTTTCTGCAATGGTGGAGTTCACAGCCCCCGTCTTCTGGGCATTCTTGTTTTTGGTCGGACTCTCTGTTTTTGTGCTTCGACTGCGAAAACCCCACCAACACCGACCTTTTCAGGTGCCCCTCTACCCGCTCACGCCCCTTGTATTCTGCGCATCGAGCGCCTACCTCACGCATTCCAGCATCTCCTATGCGGCAAGCCAAGATGCGGTGGGGGTCTCGCTGGGCGTGCTGGCCCTCGGTGTGATCGTTCTGGTTGGCATCAGGCTGGCCCAACGCCAAGCCTAGTTTGAGGCGGGCCATGCTAGGCTCGGTCGGGCTATGTACGTTCTAGTCCGAAGCAAGTTTTTACTTGCCCTTCTTGTGGCCATTGCATGGTGCAGCTTCTCCATATGGGCTTCGCGGTTTTGGTTTGAGGATCTCTCTGCCGCACTGCACTGGGCAGTGGCCATTTACGTCATTGGCTTTGTGGCCATCGTGCCTGGCTTCATGAATGCGTTTGCGGTGTCAAGCCTTCTTCTTGATAGGCGTCCCGCCAGAAGACGACTGGCGCAGTATCCGCCACTCACCATCCTGATTGCTGCTTATAACGAGCGGGACTCTATCCGCGAGACCCTTGAGAGTATTCGCTCGCAGCACTACCCCGCGGAGCTCGAGGTCATTGTTGTGAGCGATGGCTCCACGGATGGGACGGATGCGGTTGTTGAGGAGTTTCACAGGGCTGACCCACGCTTTCAGTGCATTCATCGCCCGGTGAATGCAGGCAAGGCTGCCGCGTTAAACCTCGGACTCTCCTTGGCGTCCCACCGGCTCATGGTCACTCTGGATGCCGATTCTCTGCTCTATGGCGATGCCCTTTTGCGTCTGGTGGAGCGCTATTTCTCGGATCCCCCAAATACGCGAGCCGTGGCCGGAACGGTGCTGGCCAGAAACTCCAGAGAGAATTGGGTCGCAAAGGCGCAGGAGTGGGACTATTTCCATGGCATAGCAACCACCAAACGGATTCAGTCGCTCTACCAAGGAACCCTTGTGGCTCAGGGGGCGTTCTCGATCTATCACACCGACACCCTGCGGGAGGTCGGAGGATGGCCGCAGACGGTCGGAGAAGACATCGTGTTGACCTGGGCCCTCCTCAAGCGCGGCTATCGGGTGGGCTACTGCGAGGATGGCGTGGTTTTCACCATCGTCCCAAGCACGCTGAAGGCCTTCGTCCGTCAGCGCCAGCGTTGGGCGCGCGGCATGATTGAGGCCTTCAAGGCGCACCCCTCCATCCTCATCACCCCGAGGCTTACAACCTTCTATGTCTGGTGGGACCTCCTCTTCCCATTCATGGACATTGCGTATTGTGTATTTTTCATTCCCGGCCTAATCCTTGCGCTCGGGGGTAACTTCATGATCGTGGGCCCCATGACCCTGAGTCTCTTGCCACTCTCGGTCTTGATTAACGGAATCATGTTTCGTGTGGAGTCTCGAATGTTTGCAAAGCAGGGCCTTCGGGTTCGGGAGAACCTTCTGGGGTTTCTCATGTATGCGCTGCCTTATGGACTGGTGCTCCAGCCCTCTGCTGTTGCTGGCTACATTGCAGAGTTCTCGGGCGCACGAAAATTCTGGGGTACGAAGTGAGCACCGTCATGCTCCCTAGGTGCCTGCTGGCCCTTGTCGTTTGCGGAATCACCCACTCCACATTTGGTCAGTCCGGTGAGGGCTCCTCTCCCGCCCCCAGGCTCTACGCAGGCGCCTCTTTCTTCTCAGACAACGATGACTTTTCGGCGCGCAGAGTCTCTCTGGGCGCCGCCACCGAGTTCACAGATCTTCTTCACTTCACTGGCGCTCGGGCTTCACACGCGTGGTACTCACGAGGCGACTGGTCGGCTTCTAGCAACGCCATTCAGTTATTCAAAAGCGCGCTCTCGGGTCCTCGGGTCTTGGGGTTTCAGGGAGCGCTCGGATTGAGCAGGCTCTCGACCGACCACCAGATGGTGACTGCGGATCTTGGCCAATCCTTTGCGCTTGGGGAGACGACCTCGGCTGAGGTCTTCTACTCGAGAGACTGGGTTGAGACCAAGAACGCCTTGAGTGATGGCACTTCATTCAACTACTACGGCGCGGCACTCACTCAGCAGGTGACGCGACGATTGACTCTCATTGGCGTGGCGGCAGAGCATCACTTCTCCGACGACAACGACAGAACCCATCTCAGACTGAAGGCGGTGTACGACCTGTTCCCAGATAATGGGGTGAATGTTCAATTTCGTCACCGGCAGTTCCGCAACTCCTCAGACATCTCTACTCACTACTTCAACCCCTCGAAGTATCGCGAGGAGATGATCAATCTTGGTTATCGTGGCCGAGTGGATGGCTGGCTGCTGAGCGGGGCGGCCGGTGTGGGGCGTCAATTTGTTGCGCAGGACGCGGGCCGCGCGACCGAGCTTTTTGAGTTTGAGGTGAGGACACCAGCTCGCTCAGGGGTGCAGGGGGTGGCGAATTTGTCCTCCGGAAACAGCGCGAGCATCAGTGGTGAGCGGTATCGGTACAACCTGCTTCAATTCTCGGTTTTTGTTCCGTTTTGAGCCTGTCCTTGGGCGTTCATATTCAATTCTTCGGTGCGGCGGGAGAGGTCACTGGCTCGCGCCAACTCCTGTCATTCGTCAGCGCCGCTCGACCGCGACGTTTTCTAGTGGACTGCGGCATGTTTCAGGGCGGGCACGAGTCGCTCTCCAAGAATGCCGAGCCCTTTGGGTTTGACCCCGCTGACATTGACTTTTTGGTACTGACTCACGCACACATTGATCACAGCGGCCTTATTCCTCGGCTCTGCCAGCAGGGATTCAAAGGCCCGATCTACTGCACGCCATCCACGCTTGAGCTGCTAAAGATTCTCCTTCCCGATAGCGCGCACATTCAATCGAGCGACTATGAGCGGGTATTACGCCGAAAGGCCAAGGGCAAGTACAGGGGCGAGGTCTACAACCCGCTCTATACCCTCAGAGACGTCGATCAGGCTCTGTTGCAGGTGCGAGCTATCGCCTACGGCACGCGCTTTGCGCCCTGTGAGGGCGCGCAGATGCAGTTTGAGAATGCGGGACATATTTTGGGCTCGGCCATCCTGGTTGCCAACCTTAAGGATGACGCGCATGAGCAGCCGCTCAGGCTTGTGTTCTCTGGTGATCTGGGCATGCAACATAGTCCCATCATGCCCAACCCCACGCTCATTGAAGAGGCGGATGCCCTTATCGTGGAGTCAACCTATGGCGATCGGCTCCACCGCAGCATGGAGAGCACGGAGGATGAAATTGTCTCGGTCGTGAGACAGACACTCGAGGGTGGGGGCAATCTGGTGGTGCCCTCCTTTGCAGTGGGCCGCACTCAAGAGATGCTCTTTCTCTTTGTGGACCTCGTGCGCCGAGGGAGACTTCCTACGCTTGATGTGTGGGTTGATTCGCCCATGGCCACTGCGGCCACGAGCCTGACGCATAAGCTGCTTGCGGAGCTTGGAGAGCGGGCTCGCGAGACGTCAGCCTGGTTTGCGCAGAACCCTCAGGCACTCAATATTCGCTTCGTCTCAGACGTGGAGGAGTCAAAGGCGCTTAATCGAATCAAGGGAGGAGCCATCATCATCTCGGCGAGTGGAATGTGTGAGGCGGGCCGCATCCTTCATCATTTGTACTGGAACCTTCCAAAGGAACACAGCGCCGTGCTGATCACGGGCTTTCAGGCCCAGGGAACGCTCGGACGACGTCTGGTCGATGGCCAATCCAAGGTGCGGCTCTTGGGGGAGGAGGTGTTGGTTCGCGCGTCCATCCACACCATCGGCGGCCTGTCGGCCCATGCCGATCAGGAAGGTCTACTCACATGGTGCAGAGGCTTTCGTTTGCCGCCCGCGCGAACCTTCATCGTGCATGGCGAGCAAAAGGCATCAGAGGTATTTCGAGAAGCCATCACCCATGCCCTGGGCTGGCCAGAGCTGGTGCTTCCGGGCAGGGGGGTGAGCTATACGCTCCACCCCTCCTCGGCGTCTTAGTTCGAGAGCATTTCTGGCGGAATCTCGCGTGGCCCGCTTCCGCTGTAACGATCGAGTGCCAGGTAGATGACTGGCGTGATGAGCAGCGTGACGAACTGAGAGACCAGCAACCCGCCCACGACCGCTATTCCCAGCGGTTGCCGTAGCTCCGATCCGGCTCCCATCCCCACTGCAATGGGGATGGCTCCCATCAAGGCGGCCATCGTGGTCATGGTGATGGGCCGAAAACGAAGCAGGCAGGCGGTTCGAATGGCTTGGGTTGGAGTCAGTCCCTGGGTTCGCTGGGCCTCCAGGGCAAAGTCGACCATGAGGATGGCATTTTTTTTCACAATCCCAATGAGTAAGAGAATGCCAATGGTTGCGATGACGGTGAGCTCAAGGTTAAAGACGCGCAGGAAGATGAGCGCGCCAACCGCTGCGGAGGGCAGTCCCGCGAGGATGGTAATGGGGTGGATGTAGCTCTCATAGAGCACGCCCAACAACACATAGATCACCAGAACGGCCGCAATGAGGAGGATGACCTGACCAGACTGGCCGCTCTGAAAGACCGCGGCATCGCCTCCGTAGCTCGTAATGATGCTTGGCGGCAGCTGTACCTCTTTTACAAAACGCTCAAGTTTTTTGGTTGCATCGCCAAGAGGTACGTCAGGAGCGAGGTTAAATGAGATGGTGACTGCGGGAACCTGGCCCTGATGGTTGACCGCTGTGGGTCCGACGGTGCGCCGGATGCTCGCAACACTGGTGAGAGGAATGAGGCGATCAGAGAGTCTTCCGCGAAGATAGATGCCGTTGAGGTCGTTCTCAAACCGTCGGTACTCTGGCGCAGCCTGCAGAATGACCTGATAGGTATTCACGCTGGTGTAGATGGTGGATACCTGACGCTCACCAAAGGCCGAAAAGAGCGCCGTGCGAATATCGGCAATCGTCACACCCGCGCTTGCGGCCTTGTCTCGGTCAATATCAATCTGAGCCTGTAGCCCCTTGAGTTGGGAGTCGGTCGTGACGTCCCGAAAGCTTTCGTCGCCTCGCATGCGCTCAACGATCTTGTTCGACCAGACATTCACGCCCTCAAACCCCACGCTTTGCAGAATGAACTGGTAGCGGCTCTTGGTGACCTTTCCGCCCAGCTGCAGGTTCTGAATGGGTCGCATATAGACCGCGATGCCGGGAATCACTCGAAGGTCCGCTCGGAGGCTCTCAAGAATGCCCTTCATCGTGGCTCGCTCACCCTGAGGCTTCAGGTTCACGAACATGCGACCTGTGTTGGTTCCAGTGCTCTGGCCGCCTCCTAGGATGGAGACCAGACTGTCGATGTTTGGATTCTTCTTGACGATCGCTGCCGCTCGGTCCTGTAACTCGAGCATGGCATCGAAAGAGATGTCATCCGCAGCCTCTACGGTAATGAGCAGCTGACTGTTGTCTTCCTCGGGAAAGAAGCCTTTCGGGCTCCACACGAAAAGCGCCATCGAAAGGGCAAGCGTTCCAAGCGCGCCAATGAGCACCTTGTTCCTGTGGGCCAGCGCCCAGTCGAGCGCCAGCTCATAGCGCTGGGTGACACCACGAAAGATCTCATCAAAGCGCTTGGTGATCTTGCTCTCGGCAGGCTCCGTGCCGTGCTTGGGGAGAAAGCGACTGCAAAGCATGGGGACAAGCGTGAGGGAGACCACGGCGGAGACCAGGATTGACAGAGAGACAACCACTGCGAATTCTCGGAAGAGAAGCCCGATGGGTCCGGGCATGAAGAAGATGGGGATGAAGACCGCTACCAGAGAAATTGAGATGGACAGGATGGTGAAGCCCACCTCTTTACTCCCCTTCAGGGAGGCCTTGAGTGGGTCCATCCCCTCCTCAATGTGACGCATGATGTTCTCGAGGACCACGATGGCATCGTCGACCACCAACCCAACCGCAATCGTGATGCCAAGCAGGGAGATGTTGTCTAGGCTGTAGCCCAGCCAGTACATCAAGAAGAAGGCTCCAATAATTGAGATCGGCAGGCTCAGCGTGGGAATAACCGTCGCGGCCAGGTGTTTCAGAAAGAGAAAGATCACCATGATGACCAGCGCGATGGTCAGAAGGAGGGTGAAGTTCACGTCGGCAATCGCGTGTCGAATAGAGGCCGAGCGATCAATGAGCAGGTTGATATTGATGGAGCCCGGAATCTGCTTTTCGAACTGGGGGACCATGGCGCGTATAGCATCCACCACCTTGACCGAGTTCGCTGATGGCTGCTTCAGGATCGCAATTGCAATCGATCGTTCGCCGTTATAGGCCGCGAGCGTCTTAAGTGACTCATAACTCTCCTTGACGTCTGCCACATCCTCGAGTCGGACCGGCATGCCGTTGCGCTGCGCAATGACAAGATCGGCATACTCCTGCGCCTTGACCATCTGGGCATTGGCAAGGATGGTGAGTTGCTGACGAGGACCGTCTAGCAGGCCTACCGGCGTATTCGAGTTTGCATTGTTGATGGCCTTGGCGAGGTCATCGAGGGTGAGGTTTTTCGCAGCGAGCTTTGCAGGATTGACGTTGACCCGAACGGCATATCGCTTCTGGCCGTAGACCAAAACCTGTGCGACGCCATCGATCGTGGAGAGGGTGGGCGAAATGAGGTTCTCGGCGTAATCACTGATCTGGGAGAGGTCCATTGCCGGGGATGTCATCGTCATGATGAGCACCGGCGCGTCCGCAGGGTTCACCTTGCGGTAGGAGGGCGGCGTGGTCATCTCCACGGGAAGTCGGCGTTGTGCTCTGAGGAGAGCGGCCTGAACATCGACCGCAGCCTTGTCGATGTCGCGGTCGTTGTTGAACTCCAGGGTGATGGCGGAGTTTCCGAGGGTGTTCGAGGAGCTGATGACCGAGATGCCATCGATGGTCGAGAACTCTTTCTCGAGTGGAAGGGCCACCGAGGACGCCATATTGTCTGGGCTTGCGCCCGGCAGCGTCGCACTCACCTGGATCACGGGTGTATTGAAACTGGGCAGGGCCGCGACAGGAATCTTGGTGTAGGCAATTGCACCGGCCACCACAATGCCAATCGACAAAAGCGAGGTCATGACCGGCCGGCGGATACACAGCTCAGAAATATTCATTGGGCCGGGGCCTTCGACTCTTTCTTAGGCTCAACCACAGTATCTCCAGGCCTTAGGTTTTGCTTGCCCTCCACGACGATTTTCTCTTGGGGCTCCACCCCGGAAATAACAGAGGTCTCCTGGTACTGGTAGACCACTTTCACAGGCTTAAGGGCAACTTTATTCGCGTCTCCCACAACGAAGAGGAAGGTGCCGTTGGTGTTGATAACGATGGCCTGGGTGGGAACGGTGGCTGCCGCTTTGAGTGTTTTTGCCTTAAGGCGCACGCGAACGAACTGGCCAGGAATCATGAGCCCCTCTTTGTTGGCGAGCTGGGCCCGAACCCGAACCGCCCCAATGGCTGGGTCGATCTGGTTGTCGACTACGAAGACCTTGCCCTGGGCTGGGGTTGTCTGGCCGGGAACATCCACCTCTACAGAGAGTTCCCCTTCGCCCTCCCGAGTCCCAAGGATAAGCGGCAGATCTTTCTCGGGGATGGTGAACTGAACATTGATGGGATTGAGTTGGGTGATGGTGACCATCGCGCCCGTCGTGGTCGTTGAGGTGGCGTTGGTCTGAGTTGTTACGTTGTTTCCAACCTGAACCAAGCTGCCTGGGTATACGTTGATGACACCGGCTCGTCCGGTGATGGGCGAGCGGATGTGGTCGTAGCTCAGGGCCACTTCGGCGGCCTGCGCACTGGCTCGGGCCGAGGCGAGGTTCGTCGAGGCCGTGTCAATGGCAGCCTGTGAGACGAACTTCTTTTCAAAGAGGTCTTGGGCCCGCTTGAGCTGACGCTCGGCGTCCTCGGCAAGGGCCTTGGCCTTTTCGAAGTTTGCACGATCGGCTCTGTCATCGAGCGTAAACAGGAGGTCTCCAGTCCGAACAGTCTGACCCTCTCGAATGTGGATCTTCGAGACCGTGTTTGTCGTCTGGGGGCGAATGTCCACAATATTGGCAGCCACGATGTTTCCGGAAGACTCCAGAATCACCTGCATATCGCGGGTCTCTACCAACGCGGTTGTGACAAGAGTGGGCGGCTTTTTCTTTGCTGCTTCCGGAAGGAAGGCATCGATTCCGAACTTGGCTGCGACGGCAACAACCACGCCCGCGAGGAAAATGCGGTTGTGGCGTCGAACGAAGTAGACGATATCTGCTGCGCGAAGCGCTTTCAGTTGCGTCCACGATTGAGCCATCCAAGCCTTGAGCGCCGTCACCGGATCCTCCCTACGGGTAATCCGCTATCTTAGCCCCCAAGGGCGCTCAACGCCGAGAGACGATTTGACTCTGAAAGCTTGCCACGCGCTCCATGGCTGCTTGAACGTCTGCGGGCTCCACCCCAGCGTCTTCCAGTGTCTCCCGAAGAAGCTCTGCGACCTGGTCAAAGGACTGCTGCGTAATGCCCGCACTCTCGTGGGCTGTCTTCATATCCCGACCTGTATATATTTCGGCCGGTTTGCCCATGACGTAGGCAAAGAACTTGATCTGGTGATCAATCAGAGCCTCCATGTCGGTGTGAATGAAGTACCGGGCCAGGTTGGGCTGCTCAAGCACTCGGCGATAGAAGCTGCGAACCACCCCAGTGATGGTGGGCACTCCGCCGTACTTGTCGAATAGCGTCTGTGGTTGTTCCATGCCGAAATCTTAGCTCGGTTACAGTTTAGGTTTTGTGAATCCCTCGGAGCCCTTCGCAATGCTGGAATACCTTCTTGATCCCAATGTTCTCATCGCGTTTTTCACGCTGGCTGCGCTTGAGATTGTGTTGGGCATTGACAACATCATCTTCATCTCCATTCTGGTCAACCGACTACCAGAAGAGATGCGCGATCGGGTGCGACGCTTTGGGCTTTTGTTTGCGCTGGTTACGCGAGTCTTGCTATTACTGAGCCTGGCGTGGGTGATGGGACTCACCGAGCCGCTCTTTGTGGCTTTCTCTCAGGAAATCAGCGGACGAGATCTCATTCTTTTCTTTGGAGGCCTATTTCTTCTCTGGAAGGCCTCAAAGGAAATCTATGTTGAGGTGGAGGCAGAGGAGGAAGGCGAGTCTGAGTCCGGCTCAACTGGTGCCCAGAATGCACTCGCCCGAAAGTCTGGTGTGACACTTTTCTGGGGAACGGTCACCCAGATTGCCATCATCGACATCGTGTTTTCGCTCGACAGCGTGATTACCGCAGTCGGACTGGTGGACGATGTGAACATCATGATCGCCGCTGTTCTGGTTGCAGTAGCCGTTATGCTCGTGGCGGCCAAGGCCATTGGAGAGTTTGTGCACCGGCATCCCTCTGTCAAGGTCCTCGCGCTGTCTTTTCTGACGGTGGTTGGTTTTGTCTTGATTGCAGAGAGCTTTGACGTTCACATTCCGAAGGGCTACGTCTACTTTGCGATGGCCTTCTCATTGCTTGTTGAGGTCTTGAACATTCGGGCTCGAACCAAAAAGGCCAAGCTCTAGCAAGGCCGGCTGGCGGCCTTCAGGCTTTTGCTGAATCGCCAGCCAGCGACGGGAATGATGCAAGCGCAAATCATGAAAAGCACGGGTGCCTCAAAGGCCTCAACAATCCAGGCGGCGGCGGCGACCCCGACCGCCTGAGCCGCAAAAAAGCAGGACGCAAAGACAGATACGGCCGTGCCCCTGGCGCTTGGGGACATCTGTGTTGCGGAGGTCTGTAGCGTGCTGTGCATCTGATAAAAGCCCAGGCCCGCCAACGCGCTTGAGCCGATCGCCCAGTGCCACGACTGGCCGAGGGCAAGAATAAAAAGAGCAGCGCTCATGCAGACGGCCCCGAGCATCGGAAGGTTTGTTACCCCGAGCCAATCCATCCATCGGCGGGCAAAGGCGGTGTAGGCCAGACCTCCAAGGCCGAACACCGCGACGACCGACCCCGCGTGAAAGAGGGAGATATCGAAGCGTTCATGCAGGTAGGAGGGCATGAAAGCCAGAGAGCTAAAAAGCGCCATCGCCTCGAGAAAGACAGAGCTCAACACCATGTAAGCCGTCGGGCTCTGGGCAAGTGCTCGCAGGCCGGCCCAGGCGCCCAAAGCGGCACCCGACTGAGGCTGGCCCCTCATCGACGCTTCATGCAGGTCCGCTGAGGCGGAGGTGAGCAGCAATCCGACGAGAAAGTAGGCGCCTGCAAGCGCACCGAATGCCCATCGCCAGCCCACGGTGTCTGCGAAGAGACCGCCCAGCACTTGACCACCAATCAGTCCGGCAATCTGTCCGGTCATGAATTGCGCAAGGGTCGGCTGACGGTCCTCGAGCGAGACTGCGTCTCCAATCCAGGCGATGGAGAGCGGAATGAGAACAGCTGTTGACGCCCCAGTAAAGGCGCGCGCTGCACTCAGCAGGGTGAGGTCTGGCGCCAGCGCGCAGGCCAGAGCACCCAGGGTGGAGGCAAGGCAGGCCCAGGAGATGAAGCGAAACTTTCCGAACTGATCTCCGAAGGGGCCGATCAGGAACTGACAGAGCCCGTAGGCCACACTCGTTGAGGTGATAACAACAGCGGCCTGCGTCGTCGTTGTTTCGAATCCTCTGGCTAACGCGGGCAGAAGCGGATCGCAGATGCGAAGGGACGCGGAACTCGCAAATGCAGCCAGTGAGAGCAGGAGCACAGCGCGGCGCGTCTCCGCTGACGAGAGGGTCATGTTCGTTTGTGATGGGCGCGAAGATCTAAGGCGAGCCCCGGGATGCCTAATAAGACCGCCCAGACAAGACCCTGAGCCAGCGCCTCGTTGACCCGGTCTAAGGGATCTGCCTGCAGTCCAATAAAGATGCCGGCTCCTAGCCCGAGGAGACCACCCACGAAAACCCACTTAAGAAAGACTCTGGGCTTTGGTCGCTGAGGAGCTCGACGGATGAGCGTGAACTCCTCAATACGCGACTCCTCGTCTTCGCTGTCTTTTGGGCGCAGCCGTCTGATGCGAGCAAGAATGATCGAGCCCGAAATACACAGTCCCGCAATTGCGCCCAAGGCGGAACCCTCCAGAAGTGTCTGCATTGCGTCCACGCAGTCATTTTATGGATATCCCACGGGGTGGGGTCCTGGGCGGCATAGCAGCACGGTTTTAATGGCAAAATCTCGAAGGATTGGGGTCTCTGTCCCGACACCCTTTCTCTCTCACCCACACATTAAGAGGCCTCTTATGTCGATGAACCGTAGAACTTTCGTGATCAAAAGCGCAGTCGTGTCCTCTGCTCTCGCAGTGGGCGCCCTCCACAACGCTGCTCAGGCGCAGGCAATGGTGGCCGAGACAGACCCTCAGGCAAAGTCTCTGGGTTACGTGGCAGATGCCACAAAGGCTGACAAGGCAAAGTTTCCAAAGTACGCCGCAGGCCAGCATTGCGGAAATTGTGCGCTCTACCAGCCCAAGGATGCCAAGGCGGGCGGCTGCCCCCTCTTTGCCGGCAAGCAAGTTGCTAATGCTGGCTGGTGCTCAGCCTGGGCGAAGAAGGGCTAGTTGCTTCTCTGTCGTTTCAGCCGGCCCCGCTCGGGGGCCGGTGCTGCGAGGCCACCCGGGCTTCGTGCGCGGATCGCGTGCATCTTGGCTGGAGCAGCACTCCTTGCCGCAGACCCAGGCGTCTGTGCGGCATCGGCTGATGCGCCCCAGTATTTTTGGGGTCTGAGTTACTTCAAGTACAAAGAGCCTGGAGTCATGGAAGACAAGTCACGGCTTCCGGCCCTGACGTTTGGAGTTCGCGACCACTCTGCTTTGCGTTCGGGAGCGACCTTTGGCAGCCTTGCTGGTCAGCTTGAAACATCCCTCTTACTCACCAAATACTCCGGCTCTGGCACGCAGGACACGCGGTATTACAAGGTCCTTGGCGAGATCTACTCCCCAGTGTACGAGGGACTCTACGTGGGCCTAGGCTATCGGGCACTCTTCGACGACTCCGGCGGCACAACCACCTCCACCGGAGCACGAACTTACGATCGGCTCTCGCAGTATCTCTATGTGCCCATGGGATCGCTGCAGCGGCTTCAGTCGGGCGCTTCTCTCAAAACGCAGGTGAATGTCTTTCTTGCAGGTCGGCAGACCTCTTACTTCACCGACATCAGCTCCTATCGGAACGATGTTCAAAACAAGCAGACCTCGGGATATGGGCTAGATATTTCCTACTCGGCCCCATCCGGCGGGTGGGAAGTATTCGGTCGTTACTGGCGGATCGCCGAGTCGAACACGGCTGCGCTCTACACCGCTAGTGGGTCCCTCTATGGCTATATGTACGAGCCACGCAACAACACGTTTGAGGTCGGCGCCCGATTCGGGTTCTAAGTTGTTCGCTTATTTCCCCATTCCCAGCCGGGCAGCACCCTCCGTGTAGAGTTGGATTTTCTCTTTCATAAATGCATCCATCTCATCGACCCCGATGTTGATGAGTTCGAAGCCGCTCTTCGCAGCGAGCTCCCTCATTTCAGGGTCTTTGTTGAGAGCCATCCAGAGGTCGGAGATGCGCCTGCGCTGCTCCGGCGTGGAGGACTTCGGCACGCCGATGCCGCGATAGGCTCCGTCCACCCAGTTCACGCCAAGCTCTTTGAAAGTGGGCACCTCCGGCATGAGGGGATGACGTTTTTCCATCGCAACAGCGAGCGGGCGAACTCGCGCTTTGTTCGTGATAGCGAATGGCACATAGGTCATGGCACCATCAATGTGCGCCCCGATGACGGACGTAGCCATATCTCCGGTGCCCTTAAAAGGGACGTATATGGTCTTGATGCCAAACGCCGCATTGAGCCGCTCATGCGCTGCGTGATTCGCTGAATTAAGGCCTGAGCCCCCGAGTGAAAGCTTGCCGGGTGATTTTCTGGCCTCACCAAGGAAGTCAGCAAATGTCTTAATAGAACTCGTGATGGGAACAACCAGAATGTCGGGCGTGTAGTGAAACCAGAAGGCGGGGGTGATGTCGGCAGTCTTGTACTGAACCTGACCCTCGAGTGGTTGAAAGACGATATGAGGTAGATTGATGCCCACGACGGTGAGTCCATCGGCCGGCAATCCGTTCATCTGGCTCCACATCAGCGCACCGCCCGCACCGGGTTTGTACTGCACAATCGCATCGCTGTTCGGACATTTTTTCTTAAGTACGGCCTGCTGATGGCGAGCAGAGAGGTCGGACTCTCCGCCCGGAGTAAAGGCCTGCCAGTAGAGGACAGGCTTCTCTGGGCAGGACAGTGAGAAGGCGGGGGCTGATAGAAGACCTAAAAGGACAGCGACTGCGGCGCCTAGCGCGCCTTTAAATGTTCTGAGAGTCATACAGTTTCTCCTTGGCTAATGCGTTCACAAACGGCATCGGTTACCTGCAGGGTTGTGGCTGAGCCACCGAGATCGCGCGTATGCAGAGCGGGCTGTGCGGTGATGTGCTCAATGGCAGACATGAGCCGCCGCGCACCCTCATGCTCACCGAGATGCTCCAGCATCATGACGCAACTCCAAAAGGTTCCAATCGGGTTGGCCAGACCCTTACCCATGATGTCAAAGGCGGAGCCATGTATTGGCTCAAACATGCTGGGCGAGCGACGCTCCGGATCAATATTGCCGGTCGGTGCAATGCCAAGACTCCCCGCCAGCGCGGCGGCAAGGTCGCTGAGGATGTCCGCGTGTAAGTTGGTGGCTACGATTGTGTCGAGGGATGATGGACGGTTGATCATCCTTGCCGTTGCCGCATCAACCAATTCTTTGTCCCATTGGACGTCGGGGAACTCTCGGCTGACCTGGTTCGCAATTTCGTCCCACATCACCATTCCATGGCGTTGGGCATTGCTTTTTGTGATGACTGTGAGCAGCTTTCTTGGGCGCGACTGCGCCAGTCGGAACGCAAACCTCATAATTCGCTCAACGCCCGTGCGGGTGTGGATTGCAAGATCAGTCGACACCTCAATCGGCAGGCCCGCGTGAGCGCGCCCACCGACCCCGGAGTATTCACCCTCGGAGTTCTCACGAACGACCACCCAGTCAAGGTCGGTTGCTAAGCAGTGTTTGAGGGGGGTTTCGATTCCGGGAAGTATTCGAGTTGGACGGACATTGGCGTACTGATCAAATCCCTGACAGATCCTCAGTCGCAGCCCCCAGAGCGTGACGTGATCGGGAATATCGGGATCGCCTGCCGATCCGAAGAGGATGGCATCAACGGGACGAAGAAGATCAAGCCCATTCGCGGGCATCATCTCTCCATTTTTTCGATAGAAGTCTCCTCCCCAGTCGAAGTGAACGAATTCGAAGGAGAAGTCGCCGGGAGATTGCTCAGACAGGGTCTCGAGCACGCGCTGGCCGGCAGGAATCACTTCCTTGCCAATGCCATCACCCGGGATGCAGGCTATCCTGAAGCGTTTCATTCGTTACATCCTATTCATTTGATGGCCCGCTCTTACTGGGATACTTGTAAGACGCGTAGCGCACCAGAAGATTCGACAAGGCCAAAATAAGAATCGTGCCGCCCATGAGCACGATGGCGAAATCGGCTTCGTGCTTCGTGCCAACCAGGTCAACAATCAGCCTCGTGACAGCGGTGATGGCCACATAGATCAGGAAGCGCACCGGCATATGGTTGGTTTTAAAGTAAATGCCAACCATTGCGCCAATTTCGAGGTAGATGAAGAGCAGAAGAAGGTCTTGCACGGAGGCATAAGGCTTTTGGAAGATCTCGTAGAACGAGCACGCCGCCGCCCACACGGTGGCCGCCCCAATTCCAAACAAAGCAATTCGATGAAATACAGAGACGCAGAGGTTTCCCATTGGGATGAGCCACTGCTCAAGGCGCTGCTCGAGCGACCGAGGATCTGTCTGATGAGTGCCCTTCATTGCGTCCTCCTTACTCTTTATCCTTAGTCTATCGTCAATCGATCGGGGGCCCGTCCAAAGCCATGCTCAAATCATTAACACCTCAACGAACCACATGGTTGCTAGGCGTTGGGGGGCTACTGCCACCTGTGGCCCTTGCGGCCCTAGCCTTGTTGGCCTCAGACCCCCTTCTTGCTCAGCTCGCTCGCGCGGGTCTTGGCCTCTACGGATTGAGCATCATCAGTTTTGTTGGGGCCATCAACTGGGGCATCTCTCTTGCGTCCAATGACATGCCGAATCCTCAACGACAACTACTTCTCGTGTGGGGCGTCGCTCCGTCTCTGATCGCCTGGGGCTGTTTCTCAATGGAGTCATCAGAGCGCTTTTATTCGCTGGCGGGTGCGGCAGTGCTTGCTTGGGCGGCCGACTTGGTCCTGCGCCCCGTGGTTGGCCTGCCCACCGATTGGTATCGGCTAAGAACGGTGTTAACGCTAGGCCTTGCAGCAAGCCTTTGTGCCGGCGGACTCTCCGTTCCCTAGGCGCGAGAAAAAAAGAGGGAGAAATCCGATGTTTAGAGTTGTCGCATTCGATGCTTACGGAACACTCTTTGATGTGTACTCCATTACTGAGCTTGCCGAGGAGCTGTTTCCTGGTCAGGGCCAAGCATTGGCAGTGATGTGGCGTGATCGGCAGGTGGACTACACCCGACTGGTGACGCTGAGTGATCCAAGCCCCACCGGCAGTCGGCACTATGTGTCTTTCTGGGATCTGACCGTGCTCTCGCTTCGATATGTATGTAAGCGATTGGGGCTGACCCTTCATGCAGAGGCAGAGGGGCGCCTGATGGGACAGTACGCAGGGCTTAAGGCCTTTGATGACGCGGCAGAGGTCTTGGGGATCCTCAAGGGCAGGGGCCTCGCAACGGCCATACTCTCAAACGGCAATGCATCCATGCTCTTGGAGGTGTTGAGGAGCAATGGCCTTTCTGAGGCCATCGACAGGGTGGTGAGCGTGGAGGCTGCTCGACTCTTCAAGACCGCGCCGCAGGCGTATGAGCTTCTCTTGAAGGAGTTTCCCGTCAAAAAAAGTGAGATTCTTTTTGTCTCGAGCAACGCCTGGGATGCGCTGGCAGCCAAGTGGTTTGGCTTTGATGTCTTCTGGGTGAATCGCGCCAGCCAACCCTTTGAAGAAATTGGCCAGCCCCCCGACTACGAGGGAACATGCCTGCTTGACGTCTTGCAGGCTTGCTGAGGGCTCGATTTCGATGGGATGATCATGGTTAGTGCCCTTCCTCAATACGCAACCGGGAGCGGATCGAGCGATCGCCAGAGATACCAGGTTGCAACGCTCCTATAAGGTTCCCAGGCCGCAGACACCTCTCGGACCATGGCTTTACTCACGGGTTCATCGGCAAAGTAGTTTTTTCGGATGCCGTTGATGAGGCCCACATCGTCGATCGGCAAGACATTGGGCCGCAAGAGGTGGAAGATAAGAAACATCTCGGCAGTCCAGCGACCGATGCCTCGGACAGCCAGGAGCTCAGAAATGATTTCCTCATCGTCCATCCCTGGCCAGTCAGCAATTTGAAGTTCGCCCGAGTCGAAGGCTCGGGCCAGATCCATGAGGTACTCCACCTTGCGAGCCGATAAGCCGGCTGCGCGCATGTCTTGTGGGCTGAGGGCCAACACCCCTGATGGTGAGAGCTGGGCAGTCAGCGCTGCGAATCGGTCCCACACTGATTGGGCCGCCTTCACCGATATTTGTTGCCCCACGATGCTTCGGGCAAGGGTGACAAATGCGTCGCCGCGAGACTGAAGGTGCGCGTCTCCGAGCCGCGGAATGAGACGCCGCATGACCAGGTCGTTTTTGATGAGGACTCCACGGGCCTCATCCCAGAAATATGGCTTCACGCAGCCCTCTGACGAGACTACCTCACCTCGAGTTGCGCGACCTTGCCAGACTTGACGATAGAGCCGATGGCCGCCATCGTTGCCTGCTCCATACCTCGGAACCCGTGCTGGGTGAGGGCGTTACAGGCATCGCCCGTGAATCCGGTACCTCCAAACACAGCAATGAGTGGGATAGCAAACTTTTCGGAGATGCGCTTTGCCCCAGAGAAAGTCGTTAAGGAACAGGGGTCGTCAACGTGGTGGACCAAGAACTGCGGCACGCCTGAGCGTCGATAGTCGAAGTCCGCGAGTTCTCGATAAGAGCGCGGTGCGTAAGGCTCGGTAATGCTCGCGGTATGAATTGCTCCTGCATAGTCGCTCGGGCCATAAATTGGCATGAATGATGATGAGATGGTTCCCATACTGGTCCCGATGAGCCATACCTGCTCAATGCTTGGGTGATTCTTCCGCACTAGGTCAATGAGTTTTTGGACGTCCTGCTGTCGGTTTGCAGATGCCTGATAGGAGCTGGAGCAGTAATCTCCACTCTCGGAGTGACAGTCAACCAAAAGGGTTGCAATCTTGTCGTCCGCAAGGTGCCGCCGAGAGCGAATTAAGAAATTTCCCGACAATTTGGAACTCTGCATGACCCCCTCGGACACGACCGGCCTCACCACGGACGGGTAGCCCGGAAGGAGCACGGCGAGCCTTGTGTGACGGCTCGTCCCTTTCCGAATAGACAAGACGCCCTGTTGGACTTTGCTTCCGTCGAGGGTTACGGAGACTAGTTCCTCGGAGAGGCCCTCTGCATGTGCAGGCACCGCCTGAGCGTGGACTGCTGAGCCAAGCGCAAAAAGCGTCAAGAGCAGGATGAACTTCATCGGAGGTAAACCAGTCTAATTTGGGCGCATGAGCAGCCCCGCGGTTGCAGCGATTTGCGCCGGAGAGACCAAGGCCAACGCAAAGTGCAGCCAGTCGACATGTTGAGAAATGATGGACGCGACGGGTGTTGGAATCCCGACCTAACCGCCGTGTCCCTTAATGTAGGTCTCTAAAAACTTAATCTGGTCGCCTTGGTGCTCAATGATGCTTTTCACCATGTCTCCGACCGAGACGATGCCAACCACCTTGTCGGCTTCTACAACGGGAAGGTGCCTAATGTGTTTGTGGACCATGATGGCCATGCACTCGTCTAACGAGTTTGACAGGCTGACTGTGAGCGGATTCCTCGTCATGACCTCTGACACCAGCACCTGTTTTGGGTTGTTGTGCGGCAACAGCACTTTGATTGCGCAGTCCCCCTGAGACACGATGCCAACTAACTTGCCATCGTCGATGACCAGAATAGCCCGCACTCGGTGATCGCGCATGAGGATGAGCACGCTCTCGACGGGGTCTGAAGGCCTCACGGAGAAGATTGTGTGCGGTTTTCTATCGATACATTGTTTTACGGTAGTCATAAGCGGACGGTCCTCGTCTCATCAACATTTTCATTAGCCTACATCACTCTAGCGGCCTGTAGTGAACAAGTAATTAAGTGCCAAGCACCTGCCCTCACAAAAGTCAGGGTCTGGTCATGGGCAGACCCTGCTCATGAAGTGTCCTGAATCAGGACAGCAAAAGAGTGGACCCTCAAAAAAAGGGGTACCTTTTTGTCCACGATATCCTTGTTAGGGATCTCTGCTTTTTGAGTTGAATCTCGGAGCGTTGCGGTGAGCTTGGCCTCATTGACATAGCCACCCATCTCATCGAATCTAAGACATGCAGAGCAAACGGCGACACCTCTTCAAATGGGGGTTTGTGTTCTCAGCCTTCACAAGTGCTCCTTGGCTAGCGGCGCAAGAGGCAAGTAGATTGTCTCAGCTCAAGTCGGGATACGCCGCTCGCATAAAGCGGCTTCTCTCATCCGGGGCTCTGCCGTACATAGACATAGAGAGTTCCTGCAATCCGAATAAAATCGAGATCGACTCACTTGCTCGTAAGATTGATGAGCTGCAGATTGGACTTATGGCGATGTCTGCTGATCCGACCGCTCGTCAGTTCAGTGAAGGGGTTCGCTATGACTCTCTCAATGAGCGGCTCATCTCCAAATACCCTGATCGATTCATACCCGTTGGCAATGGAGGGCAGCCGCCCTTTCTCTCCCAGGCCCCCGATGAGGTGCTGGCTGCCCATGTCGCGGTCGCTCATCGAGAGCCGCTCCTGCTTCTTGGTGAGTACGAGGTAAGGCACTACCCGTCGCCGCGCCAGGTGAAGTGTGGCGAGATGGATAGGGATGTTGATCTGCCCATAGATGGGCCAACAGGCCACAAGATCTTCGCCTTGAGTGAGCGGCTTGGGATCCCCTTTCAGTTGCACTACGAGGTCGAGGATGCGCTTCTGCCCCCTCTGGAGAGGATGCTGGCGCAGTACCCGAGATCCAAGGTGATCTGGTGTCATGTGGGGCAGGTCAGGTATGCAGAGCGCACAACTGCGTACAACCCCAGTTATGTCGAGGGCCTGATCAAGCGGTTTCCTCACCTTTTTTTTGATACAGCGTTTGGCGATGCGAATTCCACCTACCCAATCTCAAGGCAGCGACACTCTCGGGTCTGGGCTTCATTGGACGCTCTGCGGGATGACTGGCTCAACCTCTTTGTGTCGCATCCAGAGCGATTCCTCTCCGCCCTTGACTTAGGAGGCGATCGGATGGATCAGATTGATGAGTACGACCGAAAACACCGAGACTTTCTAGCGCGACTGCCACAGAGAACACAACACCAGATAGCCTATCGAAGTGCCTGGGCGCTCCTGTTTAGTGAGGAGTTCTCCTAAGCGCAACCCCCAGCAGACCCTGCTCATGAAGTGTCCGGAAACAGGACAACAAAAGAGTGGACCCCCAAATGAGAGTCAAGAGGTCATGCGCCCGTGGTAGCGTTATGACTCCATTTCAAGCGTCGTGGAGCCTTGCATGGCCCGAGTTGCGTTTCATGTTGACAACACGACCTTCAGAGACCTCAGCGTTAAGGCAGGTGACGAGGCACGGGTAAAGTTTTTTGCAGAGCGGCAACTCTCGGGCCAAGAGCGACTTCTCTATCAATTGAGCGCGAGCCCCGCGTTAAAGACCTGTATCTTTCGGGTCGATCAACTCCTTTTTGAGCCCAACGAGGTCCCCGACCGTGGTCTGCTGGTTGTGACCGGTGAGGTTGTGGTTCGCTCGGCAGAGGATGAGTTCTTTTTGGGACCTGGAAGCGTTCTTGGCCTAGCCGAGGCGATCTGCCAGCTTCCGCTGCCTCATGAGTATCGGGCTCACAAAGCTCTCAATTGCAAGGATCTTCCTGCTGACCTTTTCTTGTCCCATACCGAGAGGCTTAGCGGTGGCATTAAGAGCCTCGTGCGCCTGACCACGGGCCGAATACTTGGCTCGTCGGCTGTAACCCCTCCTTGGATGGCTGGCTGATGTCTCTCAATGAGGCGCGGGATCTCGAAGAGATCTACATCCATGCGCGCTGGCGCGCCCGAGCCGTTCGCGAAGGAAACCGCCATGCTGCCCAGGTGCTCATGAGTGCGCTCAAAGTTCCTGGGTCGCGTGAGCCTGTTCCAGAGGAGTTTATTCCCAGGCTCTCCAACTGGCACCCCGACCCAAAGCAGGATGCTCTTTTGCAGGCGCGCGGGGCTGCGCCCCCCGAACCCGAACCGCTAGCAAGCCCCGCGAGACCGGCGCGCAAAGAGTTAAAGGGGTCTGAGCCCAGCGTGGGCTCTCGCCCCCAGCCGGCGGCGCAGCCTAAGGCCTCAGCACAGCTGCCGCTGCCACCTGATGTGATTCGTATTGAGCCCAATGGCCTGCTTTTCTCTCGAGGAGAGCCTGCGGAGCGACTCATGATCCTGTTGACGGGCCACATCGAGTTGTTCGACCCTGATACCGGACATGCGCTCACAATTCTCGATCCCGGCAGCTACTTTGGAGAGCAGTCAATTCTCACCGGCGGAGCCCACACAATTTCGGCGCGCGCCCTCGATGAGGTGACCTGTAAGCTTATCGAGGCTGAGACCCTTCGAGAGTTGCTGCGCGGCGAGCCGCCCTTTGTGAAGGTGATCCTCAAAGCGCTGATGCTGCAACTCTTTCTTCAAAATGATTTGCGCTTTCGCAGTCGGGGCCTCTACGCGTCCCCGGAACATTCATCCAGCGGACTTCGCGCAAGAGATCTCCATCGCTCAAGACATGTTTTGCATCGAGGGGGAGTTCATTAGCGGTGCGTAAAAGGCCCTGCCCACGAGCAGGCCCTGCCCAAAACCAAACAAAAGAACTGCACAAAAGTAGTTAACTTTTTAGTTAACTACTTTTTGCTAAGGTCTGGAGTGAAAGCCCACCGCTAGGTCTTTGAATATAAAGAGGGCAGGGTGGTGGACGCGAAGGGTTTCGAACCCCTGACCCCTGCCGTGTGAAGGCAGTGCTCTACCACTGAGCTACGCGTCCTAGGTGGCGAAAGTCTAACTGAGGCCTCATTTTGGCACCGATTGCGCTTGTCATATT
>Ga0114963_10000181_pt1 | contig 39681 bp, 48 predicted proteins | sample C_131016_EF_Meta_FD_87019 | JGI IMG/M metagenome (GOLD analysis project Ga0114963, IMG submission 87019) | Freshwater microbial communities from Lake Croche, Canada to study carbon cycling - C_131016_EF_MetaG | ecosystem: Environmental > Aquatic > Freshwater > Lake | place: Lake Croche, Canada... | reverse complement strand
TTCAAAAAACAAATGAACAAACCGATAGAGTCCAGTATAGAAAATCTAGAAGAACTGAAACATCTGGGATATATTTGATTTTTCAACACTCTTCTAGATCTTTTTCTAAAGATGCTGTGATAGTTTGGTGATGTGCTCTTCCAGTTCTCGCAGTGCTATACGATAGCCTCCCAAAACCATGTGAAACCTATTCAACGAACTGTCTTCAGCTGTGGTCAACACAGTCCAGAAATCTATCATGTGTCTAGCATCGTTCATTTCTAGTAATGGATAATGTTTGACAAAATTGGCCATGTCAAGCACTGCTTGACGATAGCCAGCTTCGTAGTTGTCACTGTTGTCGACCACCAATTATTTATCAGCAGCGTTAGCTGCAGACAGTGTTTTAACACGTTCAAGAATGATACTGGGGCTGCTTTCACCATAGGGGTCATTTTCAGCATCGTCAGCAAATCCCGGCTCTGGCCAAAAAGCTGTGATCTTGCCGTCTTCTACCAACATGGCATAACGCCACGAACGATAACCAAAGCCTAGGTTGGCCTTGTCTACCAACATGCCCATCATGCGTGTGAAAGTGCCATTGCCGTCTGGGATCAGTTTCACATGTTCGATACACTGCTGGCGGCCCCAGGCATTCATCACAAATGCATCATTGACTGAAATACAGTAGATCTCATCAATGCCTGCCAGTTGGAATTCTGCATAAAGACTTTCAAAATCCGGCAACTGAAACGTGCTGCAGGTTGGCGTGAATGCCCCTGGTAGGCTAAAAACTATAACTCGCTTGCCCGCAAAATAGTCGTTGCTGGTCGTGTTCTGCCAGCGGAAGGGATTCATTCCACCGATGCTGTCATCTCGCACGCGAGTTTTGAAGGTAACTTGTGGTACTGTTTGCATGTATAGCTCCTTGTTCAACAACGGATATTGTGCGGTGTAGAATTTGGTTGATCAATCTAGGCCGGCTGCGTCTTCTGCGGTTTCCTGCACCTTGGCACCACATTCGCCGCAGGCCCACACAGGTATGACCTTGACAGCCATGGGACGACCGCGCTGTATTGTTTTAGCAGTAGGCTTGTGATCGCATGGTGCAAATTTAGCTCGGCATTGGTTGAATGTGCAGCGAGTCTTTAATGTTACAAAATCTAGAAATTTTATATCAGGGTTACGGGGTTGTAGTGCCATTTTGCATCCTTCTGATGATTTTTGTGCCAATGAAAAAGGCGACGGTTTATTGCCGTCGCCTTGTTTGATCAACAGTGTGGTATTTATCAGTACTTGTAGTTGAAATTTACACCAACTGCATTGCTGTCTCTGCTGGGACTGTTGAATGTATCGGTATAGGTATAGCGAACATCCAAATCAACTCGTGCACTCATGGGATATACCACACCAGCGCCGACGTTGTAGACGGGAACTGTGGATTGAGTGTTGTTGTTCTTGACTGCAAAGCGATAGCCTGTACCCATCAATGCATAAGGCGTCAGTGTGCTGCCGCCGATATTGATTGGAGTACCAACCTTGAGATCAAACATGGTTGATTGATAGCCCTTTTGGTTACCATTGCTCCATGCGTCACGGAAGTCAAACTCACCGGTGAAAAACTGGTTAAACTTGTAACCAACATTTACACCAGCCTGTCCGTTGGTATTGGCATTCTTGGCAGTGTTCTGTACCGCATCACCACCTAGGCCCACATAGAGCCCCTGTGGCAGAACCTCAGCGGTTGCTGTTGCGGAAATCAGAGCAGCAGCGGCTACCATAGCCAAAAGCATCTTCTTCATGATTTTATCCTCCTTGTGTTTGGATAAGTTTTTATACTGTCTTGTAAGGGAGAATAGCAAGTCTGTTGTCGATGTTTCAGTTTTTCTGGGTTTTGCGAGATCTTTTCAATCTACGCTTGTTTTTTTGAAAAAAACCTCTGGGATCAGTGATCCATTGTGATTTGTTCATGTTGAGATGGCCATGGTCGGTAGCCGAAGCGATAGTCTGTGGTTTCATCTCAAATAGATCAGAAATCTTCATGTTAGTCTTTGATCAAAACCTGTGTCACAGTGGTGGTCTTTTTCTGGTCATGTGACTTGACATTTTTCTTCAAAGCTTTGAGAAAAAGTTCCATTTCTTTGTCCTTGTCATGGGTGAGGCAGGCTTCATATATGTTTTTCAGCATTTTTGACCATTTCATTTTGACGTTGCCTCGCTAGTTTGAAATCTTATTTATTTTTTAGGACCACATCCTGCATGATACGATCCACGGCTACTTCACCGCCTTTGATAGTGGTAAAATCTATCCTGCAGGCAGACAAGAGATTGGCCACCTTGCGATCATAAATTTCTGCTTCGTCTGCGTCACGCTGATTACGCCCGATGGGATTATAGTCAAAGTGTCTCTGCAGGAGAAAGTTATGGTTGTGATATTGATCAAAAACTTCTATCACCAATTTGGGAAAATTCTCACTGAGCACACCGGGTTTCATATAAACCAATCCCAGAGGTATGGGGCTGTCTGTGATTACCCAGTCAATGCCACTGTTGACCAATCGCGAAATTCGTCGCTGTTGTTTGGCAAAGATATAGATTTGATCATTGAGTATGTTGGCACGCTGTTCCCAGGTGGCGTCTTTGGCGTATTCAGTAACCAGTTCTACCTGCAGTTGCAGTTTTTTCATTTCATAAAAAAGTCCACCTGCTGCTGTAGATTTCCCACTGCCTGGGCCGCCCCATATATTAATAACCTGCATCAATTGTTCTCCAATCGGCTTTCTAGTTCAGATCTCACACTTTCGCAGAGGTCTCGGTTGTAGTCAGGTTTGGCTTCATTCATAGCATCCAAGTTGGTCAATGCCCAGAGATAGTAGTCGGTGGGAATCTCTGCAAACTTCTTGCCTTTGTTCTTGCCAAATGGCCAGGTTTTATAGGGAATGGTCTGCCAACACAGCGCATGTATCTGATCACCAAGATCCGCACCATCGGTCACACGATCAGTGGCCAAAGCATAGTCCAGAAGGAATTCAAACAACACTGCACATACAACTGTGTCAGCACCAGCGCGATGTGATTCAAAATTATCATCTACTGGTAGGTCCAGTTTGTAGCGCAGGTAACTGAGATTGTATTGCATATCAGCAAAGTCTAAATCAAGTAATCGCTTGCTGAGCCTGTAGGTGCAGATCCAATTGTCTTTGTTACTGACGCGTTCACTGCGACCTGATGAGTCTCCTGCGTGGCACCAGGCCTTGGCTAAAACGGTTTGATCATATCCGCAATTGTGTGCTACCCAGTATTTGGTAGTGTCCCAGCGCATTATCTTGATCACTTGGTTCTGTGCTGCGGCAAATGTGGGCAGTCCTGCAATCATACGGTTGCTGATGTGAGTTTTGGCACTGGCCTCAGGAGGTATGCCGTCTCGAGCCCCCAGCAACATGTCTGTGACCTGCCAGTTTTGGCCATCATATGCTGCACCGGCTATTTCCACTATTTCGGCCAGTTCTGGTTTGAGATTTGTAGTCTCTGTGTCTAAGACCGTAACACTGTTAAGGAATGTCTTTCTGCTCATATATCATATTAGTTGCTGCGCGTTTGATATCGCAAGATATCACAGGAATATGTTGACATTTGGCCCAAGAAAATTGAACCTGCAGTAGAAACTGTTGGGACGATTCTGCACATTTTGCACGTTGAACCAGTAGAGTTCATTGTGGTTAATCCAACCATTGACATTGCTGGGTGTCAGAGTGATTTGTCCCTGCAGGTTGACATCCCAGAAGTCCCAGACAACACCAGTTGGCGGCAGGGTAAGAGTCTGTTGGCTCTGCAGTGTCATAGTTATACTGATCCCTGCAGGCTGTCTACTGGCCCAACTCCTTACACCTGGTATGAAAACATTTTCAAAGGGAGTGGTCATGGCAGCGTTGATGGCTATCTGCTGTATTGGTCCAGTTAATTTAAATGGGAAACAATAGGTAGTACTCTGAGGTAGATTGTAATCAAAAGTCTTGCTGAACTGTGTGACAATATACGCGCCCTGGGGCAGGTAGTTGTATGAATACGTCTGGAAGTTGTTGTTTCTTGGGCACACCGGCGGTTGGCCTCGAGGAGGCCGAGGGATAGGACCAGGTGGTTGTGGCGGCGGATACGGCCCACACTGAGGAAAAAATCCGGGATAAGGTCCCATGCCTGGCTGGCCGCAGGGCAGAGGCCTGCAGAGCGGAGTAACACAAGCCCCTCTGCACTGGCATGGAGGATAGAACGGAGTTGGAAAACCCTGTTGCACGCCGCAGGGTAATGGAAAACCTGGTATATAGCCTTGATATGGAGGCAAACATGGCAAGCAGCCAGAACAACAGGGTGCTGCTGGTCCGCAGCAGTTACAGCCGCAGTTACCACCATAGATCAAACAGTTTGGACCCGGCCCTCCTGAAAAAGGTGATGGAGCCATGTTGGCATTGTGTTCTGCTGAGAAAGTGGGTGGTAATGGATCAGGCATGCTGTATTTATGGCCTACATCGCTGGTGGTCAGTGCTGTTGTGCTGTCTAGTGAACTGTTGTCAGCTATCCTCAATATAGACAGAAAAATTCATAGATTGTACAGTTTAGTTGTATCCTTCTTTCGGTTGATACCGTGGTTGGCTGCACAGATCTAAAAAGAGAACATTCTATAGGAGCATACCTATGAGTATGGTTAGTCCATTCAAATTATTTGAGGGTGATTTAAATTCATTTAAATTGAGCTCTAATCCAGAGTTAGGCAACAAGTTAAGAGATTTTTTAAATGATCCCAGCAACGATTATATATGGTCAATTACAACGCATAGACAACAGATAACTAGAGCCTTGCGACATACTGAAAATTTTCCGTTAAGATCTTTAAAAGATCTTCCCAATGGTGTAACCACTTGGGAATCAAACCAACATATGGAAGTTGCCAATTCTCCATTATATGAAATTCCAGTTCTTAAAATGACTGCCGACTGGTTCGAACAAGTGCTATTAGCTACGGGCGCGTCTAAAGTTGAATTTGGTAGAATATTTGCCAGCAAACTCGCAGCAAATGCTAGTATTGATCTACATACTGACGAAGGTAGATATTTCAGTTACTATGATAGATTTCATTTCACAGTAACAGCAGCAGCAGAAAATAGATTTGTTATACGAGATGAGACTTGTGTTTTAGAACAAGATACCTTCTACTGGGTCAACAATCATGTTCCGCATTGGTTAACCAATGATAGTCCGGTTAGCAGAATAAATTTTATTATAGATGCGCGGTTGATATGAAAATTGAGCATGTGAAAAATACTTGGCATCAATAGGTTGATTAGATTCGCCGCAGTAGTTTTTTGAGCACTCTGCAGACTATTGGCATGATTTGACATATAGACAGTTGTTATTTTTTTTGAAAGTGTTGATTTTGGTTTTCGTGGGAAAGCCTGCTAGACCTTGCTCCACAGGCTTTCCCACAAAAACTAAATAGGCAAAGCACTTTTGGTAACAACAACTCATGAGCATTTATAACTATCCTGTTCTAGGTTATCCAGGCCCTACCGGAGCCACAGGCGCTACTGGAGCACCATCTGTCATCACCGGTCCAACTGGTGACAGCATCACCGGTCCTACAGGATCAACAGGCCCAGATTCAACCGTAACTGGTCCAACGGGTGGTATTGGTCAAACTGGATCAACAGGTAGCCAAGGCAACAGTGGGCCCACAGGACCCACCGGCGTCACAGGATCAACAGGTCCAATAGTCACTGGACCCACAGGCAGTCTTGGGGCCACTGGGCCAGTAGGCAGGGCCAGCACTGTTACTGGCCCAACAGGTCCAACTGGATCCAGAGGTCTTACTGGTCCAATTGGTTTGGCTTCGAATATAACAGGACCAACTGGCTGGACCGGTTCAGCTGGATATGGCAGTACAGGCGACACTGGACCTAGTGGGGTTACTGGTCCCACAGGCATACCTGGATTTGGCAGCACAGGCCCACAGGGACCAACAGGCCCGGCAAATGGACCAACTGGTGCTACGGGCCCCACTGGCAAAACTGGTCCAACAGGTCAAGGTGCTACAGGCCCCACTGGCTTGCAGGGGGCTCAAGGCACCACTGGTGCAACTGGTCCTTCCGGCGCTCAGGGTGCTGCCAGCACTGTAACCGGTCCAACTGGCGCAGTCGGCAGCACTGGAGCACAGGGTTCTCAAGGCAATGCTGGCAGTACTGGTCCAACTGGCGTTACCGGTAGAACTGGTCCTACTGGTCCATTCGGCTACACAGGTCCGCAGGGTCTTCAAGGTACTCCTGGCAACATAGGTCCCACTGGTGTTACTGGCTACTCTGGACCAACGGGTCCATATGGCTATACGGGTCCGGCTGGTCCTGCCAGCACTGTAACGGGTCCAACTGGCTATACAGGTCCTACTGGGCCGTTTGGCTTCACCGGACCAAGTGGACCAGCCAGTGACGTAACTGGTCCAACTGGACCTCAGGGAATTCAAGGCATACAGGGCTTGCCCGGCAGCATAGGTCAACGGGGACCAACCGGTCAAACTGGACCAAGTAATCTACCGGGACCAACTGGTCCTACAGGCTCAATTGGTTCTCAAGGTAACCAAGGCACGACCGGACCAACAGGATCAATAGGCTCAACTGGTCCAACTGGAAATACAGGCTCGACTGGTTCTGCCAGCACAGTGACTGGACCAACTGGCTCAACAGGTTCTCAGGGCAATCAGGGATTCACTGGCCCTGCCAGCACAGTGACTGGCCCAACCGGCCCAACAGGTTCCACAGGCCCTGTTGGTTCTCAGGGCAATATAGGAGCCACTGGTACAACTGGTCCTCAGGGCCCGGTCGGGTCAACTGGTGCCACAGGTTCTACCGGTCCTCTTGGTCCACAGGGATCTCAGGGCAATCAAGGAGCAACTGGTGCTGCCAGCACAGTCACAGGCCCTACTGGGCCAATAAACCCGTCGGCAGTGGGTGTTTCAGTAGCTAATATAACCACAAATGCCATCTATTACCCAACATTTGTGTCGGCTACCTCTGGCAGTAATTTAGCCATTAATGCCAGTATTGGATTCAATTACAATCCCAGCAATGCGCGTGTGATAATAGGAGGTGCTCTGCAGGTTGGCGGCAATGTCACAGTGGGTGCAGCACTGAATTACACGCCTGCTAATGCATTTTTTCAATACGGCGGCAGACAAAACAACTATCTTGAGTTGGTGGTTCAAAATGCCAGCAGTGGAAACCAAGCCAGCACGGATATCACTGCCGTTGCCGACAACGGCAGTGATAATGATACCTATATTGATCTGGGAATTACCAGCAGCGGTTACAATCAGCCTGCTTATAGTTTGACCAAACAAAATGACGGTTATCTGGTTGTTGCTGGCAATACCATTACCAATGGCGGTAATTTGGTGATCAGTACCTACACTGCCAAAGACATTGTGTTTTCATTGAATGGCGGCGCTGTTGCTAATGAAATAGCCAGATTCAGCGCGTCAAATAATAATTTTAAAGTTTCCGCGACAACTCCCAGTGCAAGTACAACATCAGGTGCCATTGTGGCTCTGGGTGGCCTAGGCCTAGCAGGCAATGCCTACATTGGTGGATCTGTAGTGGCCAACGCCGGTGTCTATTCCATTGGCACATTCAACGGTGCCTACACCGATGGTATTATTCTTGACTATGTAAGCGGAAATGGGCGGCTAAGAGTCGGCCCTGGAGACGGTCTCACCTTCTACAACGGCGGACTAAGCGGCACAGCCAATTTTATAATCAATGCCAATGGCAACATCACCATTCCGGCTACATCTGTGTCAACATCTGCTGCAACTGGTGCGCTGGTTGTGGGCGGCGGCGTAGGCATGGCCGGCAATGCATATATTGGCGGCTCGGTATCTGTGGGCGGTGCTGTTGGTCTAGGCGGCAATGTCAATGTTGGCGGAAATGTCAATGTAAGTGGTAACATCAAGTTGTCCACCAACGGTTACGGACTGGTTTTTCCTGACAATACCTTCCAACGGACTGCTGGGGGTGTTTATACCATAACCACAGTATCCAACAGCAGTTATGCTGCTACCTCTGCTGATAGATTTATTGCTGTAAACTCAACCACGGTTGGTGCGGTTCTTGTAACACTGCCAAACACAGCCGGTGTACTGCTGGGCACACAGATAATCATAAAAGACACAGGTGGCAATGCTGGTGTGAATTACATTACTATTGATGGTTATTCTACCAATACAATCGACGGTGGTCCAAGTGTTTTGATTTCTGCCAACTACAATAGCTACACCCTGGTATATACCGGTGGAACCAACTGGAGTGTGATCTAAAATGAGTTTCATTACCAATCAACTTATTGGAAATATTGCTGTTACCGGCAATCTTGTTCCTGCTAGTAATACCTCTACACTGGGTTCCGCAACACAGGGTTGGGGAAATATTTTTATTTCCAACGGCAACATCACTGTGGTACCGCAGCAAATCACCACTGTTCCAAATTTTACCTTTAATCAAGCATTGACCTATAGCGTGACACCATACGATCAGTTGTCTATAGGACAGTATGGGATTACACGGGGAATTTCTGCTCCCTATACTGTGATTGAGTTGACCACAACAAATACAGGCATAGCCATTGGCGATTTTGTCACGGGATCTAACATTCCTGCCAATTCTCAGGTTTTGTTTGTGGGGTCGGGACCATACAACAGGGTTATAATAATCAGCCAAACAGTCAACGGAGCCGTACCTGCATATGGTACCATTTTGAGTTTTGTCAGAGTCAATGTAAACCCTGCAATGGCCATCGCCACACAGAGCAACACAGACATACAGTTACTGACTGGACAGGGCGGACAGATTGTCATGCATGGCAATACCTACCCATTTGCAGACAATATCTACGATCTGGGACAACGTCTGCAACGTTTCAATGATCTTTGGTTGGGCGGCAACATTGTCATGGTTGACCAAACACTGGGCTATAACAATATACTACAGGCCAACAACGGTTACTTCAATATCCTTGGTACCACAGGTTTCACCGTTGGGCAGTTTATATTCAGTGGCCCAAATCTCGCAATACAGAGCAGCAATGTCAACATTACCATTGGGGCTAGCATAGACACGGGCGTTGTCCAGTTCAACAGAGGCATTGTTGTGACCAACACCATAACAAACAACAACTCGTTCACAGTGTCTAAAGCAGGATTGGTAACTGTTTCAACGCAGAAAACACTGCTGACTTCAGAAAGCGCATTGAATATCATTGGTTCTACCACAGGATATCAACAGCCAAGAAATTTCACAGGGACACTGCTGCAAATGACCGCACAGGATGCCCAGCCGGCACGAGTCAGCATAGATGCATTTGGATCAGCAGCATATCCTGTAATTGCAGGACGTCAGGCACGTGGCACCGTGTGCACACCAACTGCCACTGTCAGTGGGGATACGCTGCTGCGTTTTTCTGCACAAGGCTATGGCACATCTGGCTATGTTGGCACTATCGCACGCATAAATCTACAAGCTGCCCAGACTTTCACCAACACCAATGCTGGCACCAAAATTCGCTTTCAAACCACGCCGCTCAACAGCAATGTTATTCAAACATCAACAGCTGACATTACAGCCTGTGGACTGTTGTTTACCTGTAACCCAACAGGGGGCATCTCGTTTTATGACACCACGCGTCAAACCACAGCATGGTTGGGCACTACCTCAGCCAGCAACATCACAGGTTTATCTGCTGTGGCCACCACAGGTTGTTATGCAAGTCTACTGAATCCACCCACAATTTCCGCTGTAGGACACACGGGCAACTATGGCGATCTCCAAAATACGCCACCCATAGTCAACACCATAACTGTTGGTCGCGGCCTGTCACAGACTGCCAGCAGTGGCAACATTGGTATCAATGCCACAGGGGTTGCCAATGTCACTGCAGCACCCGGCTACGGTCAGATCAATATCACCTGCACAGGCTGCAAAAATCTCGTGCTGGCCCTGCCACAGGCCTTGGCTACCAACAGCATCGTGACCTTTGGCAATTTGACCATCACTGGAAACCTAACTGTAAACGGTTCATTCACCACCACCGGCAACAGCACAGTTGACAGCAAAACACTGACACTGGCCAATACCGCCACCAACAGCAGTCAGATTGATGGTGGTGGTATTATATTAGGCACAGACGGATTTGCCAAAAGTATTGTCTATAGTTTGAACAATAATTGGTGGACAACAGGCTGTGCAGGCATTAGTACTGCACAATTGACAACACAGGCCACGCAGGTCAACACCCTCAATGTTACCACACAGCAGCACATAGGATTGTCCTATTCCGGTTATGATTATCCGTCGGCCCCGCTTCAGGTTGATGCCAGTTTCAACAACTACAGCCAAATTGTCACGGTAAATCACAGTGCAGGTACCTGTGCCAGTAGTGATTTTGTTGCCACTTCAAATCTTGGGGATAACCTCACGCACTACATTGACATGGGCATCAATGGCAGCAATTTTTCCAACCCACTCTGGACCATAAATGGTCCAAATGACGGTTATCTCTATGTGGATGCTGGCAATCTAGCCATAGGAACCGACACTCCGGGTACCAATTTGGTGTTTTTCACCGGTGGCACCCTGCTGGCCAATCGCGCGGGCTATGTCACCAGCGGCGGTCGTTGGATACTGGGCAGTATTGACGACGCAGTGACCAAATTCCAAGTCACTGGTTCGGCTAATTTTTCTGGCAATGTCACGGCCAACACTGTAAAAACCGTCAACATCACCGCCACTGGCACCACAGTAATTGGCACAGCAGTGGCTCCAAGCAGCTATACCAGTGCCAATCTACAGGTTTTTGGCAAGGCCAACAATACCATACAATTATTGGTACAAAATACCTGTGGAGGTACCAATGCATCGACTGATTTTGTGGCCACTGCTAACAATGGCAGTTGTGCATACAACTATATCAACTTGGGAATCAACAGCAATACCTACAGCCAAGCAGGCTATACAGCACAGTATCCCAATGATGGATACCTATACACCAGCAACGCCAATCTAGTGATCAGTACAGCAGCGGTTGGGGCAAAAATCCTGTTCACAACCGATGGCATCAACACCAACAACCTAGCAGGATTCGTCACAGGGCAGCGTTGGGTGTTGGGCAGCACTGACAATGGCACCTGCAGGCTTCAAGTTGGTGGTAATATTGCTGTGACCGGAGGCATCACTGCCACTGGCATAGTATCCGCTGGCTCTCTGCAGACCACCAGCATTGGTACATCAGGTGACCTAACAGTAATAGGCACTGCTAGAGTCAATATTCTAGTGGCCAACAGCACGATCCAAGCACTGGGCAGTCTTGTTGCCAACACACTGAGCAGCAACAGTACCAGTATAAGCCAAACTCTAAATGTCACAGGTGCTGCCACAATCAACAGCCTCAGTGCCAACCTGCTGACCACAACCAACACACTGAATGTCACCGGTTTGGCTATAGTCAATACGCTGCAGAGCAACAGCAGTATCACTACCAACGGCCTGCAGAGTTCTGCACAGATAACCGCTGCCAACTTTGTCAGCAATGCTGGAATCATTGCCAGCGGTGTAGTTGGTATAGGCACCAGCACGATTATATCAGGCAATGCAACGGCCATATATGGCGGTAACCTTTTTGTAGCTGGCAATATTAGAATTGGCAATACTGCTACACGTTTGGGCGGTATACAATTCGCAGATGGTACTTTCCAAAGTTCTGCCACCATAGTCAGTGGTTACAGTGGTATTTCAGGGTATAGTGGCTACAGTGGCTACAGTGGTATCAGCGGCTTCAGCGGCTTCAGCGGTTATAGTGGTATCAGCGGCTATAGTGGTATCAGCGGCTTTAGTGGCTTTAGTGGTTATTCGGGTATTTCGGGATATAGTGGCTGGTCAGGGATCAGTGGTTACAGTGGTATTAGTGGCTACAGTGGTTTTAGTGGTTACTCGGGTATTTCGGGATATAGTGGCTGGTCAGGGATCAGTGGTTACAGTGGTATTAGTGGCTACAGTGGCTTTAGTGGCTACAGTGGTATCAGTGGTTACAGTGGTATTAGTGGCTATTCTGGTTTCCCTAACCCCAATGCTGCCAACACCAGTAATGTAAACATAACGACTGTTACCACTAACGCTACTTTTTATCCAACATTAGTTTCGACCACTGTTGGTAATCTGCAGTTGCTGACCTATAGTGGTATAACTGTCAATCCTGGAACTGGAAACCTTGCCATTAGCGGTAATCTAGCTGTGACTGGTTATGCAAGCATTTGTAGTGGGCTAACAACCACATCTGCCTACACTGGGGCATTAACATTGTCTGGTGGCATGGCAACAAAAGGCAATCTCTATGTTGCCAACTCGCAATGGACAGGTAACCTAAGTGTTGTTAATACAACTGTATCAACATCAAATTCAACCGGTGCACTGGTGGTTGCAGGTGGAGCAGGTATAGCAGGCAACGTTACAGTAGGCAATCTCACCATTGGCGCTGGAACCAATACCATGGCACCAATAAACCTGACAACTGGTACACTGAAAACCAACGCCACCAGCGGCAGCATTGAGTATGACGGTTCGCTGTTGTATGCAACACCCAGTGATTCACAACGCGGTATTTTACCAACACAGCAATACTATGTGCTTGGCCAATACAGAACATTGCCACTGGCCGCTGTTGGGACTGCAGCCAATTTATTTACACTCAGCGCCAACGTCAGTTCGTCTACACGCTACGCCTATGAAATACAGGCCAGCATATCAAGGCAAAACGGCTCAGGCGGTGCTATACAGTATGCTATGGCAGGAACTGCTCGTCTAAGCGAACACAACTATGTTGTGAGTGCAACTACCGGAGCAGCATCAAATGTAACATTGACTGCTACTGATACCATGTATGCCAACCTATTAGGCAACTTCACAACATTTACCACAATTACCGCTAGTACGGGCGGTCTAGATTTCTTTGCTATTAATATCAAAGGTATAATAGGTGTTAATACCGGGGGAACCGTTACACCGCAGATAGCACTGAGTGCTGGCGCTACTCCAACTATATTTGGTGTTGCACAAGGCAGTTGGATCAACATATGGCCGATAGGCAGTAATTCAGGCAACATTGCCATAGGCAACTGGCAGTGATGATGATTAAATACACCATGGAAGAACAATCATGACCGTAGGCAGCAACGTTAATCCCAACTATCCTATACCGGGTGTAGACCAAAGTAGCCGCGGCTTTCGCGACAATTTTGCCACCATCAAGACTGAGATAGAAAACCTACAGAGCAAGAACATCCAGATAGCAGGCTCACTGGTCAGCGAGCCTGTACAGATAGGCAATGGCACTGGCGATATTGTCATACCTGTTGATGTTAGTTTGGCAAACATACAGGCCGCTGGCAGCAACCATGCTGTGCAATATAACCTCAACAATGTGATCAGTGGCAGCCAGATCTATTTTGTCAATGGCCTTGTGGGCATAGGTACAAATTTGCCACACCAGGCATTAGATGTTATTGGCAACCTAGTGGTGATGTCAACTGGACAACAAACCATGTTGCAATTGGGTCAAAATCTCATAGTAAATGCCAGCACAGCCAGCACAACATTTGGTATCAACACAGCAAATGTCATTGTAATCAACAATGCTGATATCACCGTTGGCATAGGATCTGCGCCTCAGGCAACATTAGATGTTTGGAGCCACACCAACGATGTGATGATTGTTCGTTCTCTGTTGAACAACCAGGACAACAGCCTTCGCTATACAACCAGTCAAACCAATTCCACTCTGGGACTGACATTTGAACAACGCAACACCAATAGAGTTGGCGGACTACGTATGGATCAAAACGGCAATGTGACACTGCATGCCGGGGAGAACAGTCTATCCAATCTCTCCAATGCCACTCGCATCATAACACTGCTGGCAAATCGCCATGTGGGCATCAACAGCACAGATCCGCAAGTGTCATTAGATGTTGGCGGTGATGCTGCTGTCAGTGGCAATCTTGCTGTCAAGGGATCTCTTGCCGTTGGCACAGTGCCCACCATTACTGGGTCAATCACCAGCGGGGCAGCCCTTGGCAATCTACTAGTTGCCATGGCTTCTATGGGCCTGATCATCAACAACACCACGATATGATTGGAATCAAAACATGACAGACACACCGCAGATATTTGGGCAGCAGATGCCGCCGGCGGAGATAACCACAAATCTCCTCACAGTGGCCAATAACTCTGAGGCTGTGGTTAATATTTTTGTAGCCAATCAAAGCACAGAATTTGAATATTTCAACATTGCTGTGGTGCCATTCAACAGCAGTGAACAACCGCAAAACTTTATAGCCTACAATTCAGCACTGATTGGAGGTGGTATTGTCAATTTTGCTCAGATCTATCTCAACAGTGGTGATAGGATTTTGGTCAGCACCGCCAACGGTTATGCCAGCTTCACAGCCACCGGTGTGCTCTACAGTGGGCCAGGTGCTGAGCCCTATGTTCCCATAGTCAGCGGCAGTACCAACGGCAACGCAGCTCTGCAGAGTCTGTTGGCTGCCTTGACTGACATTGGTCTAATCATAAACCAAACTTCCTAAGGAGTAATAGACATGGCTGCAACTCCTCAGATATTTGCACAGTTAAAACCATCTGCATTGGTGAACCAAACGCTGTTTACAGTCATGGCCTCAAGCAGGATTGAGGTCAGCATTTTTATCAACAATCAAGGCACTGAATACGACGGCTTCAACATAGCACTGATTCCGTCTGGGCAAACAGGCCCTACACCCAGTCAATTTCTAGCATTGAATACTCAGTTGGCCGCAGGCACCACCGTGGCATTCAGCGGTATATACCTCAACCAAGGTGACAGTGTGGTAGTTGGCAGTAGTCTCGGCAATTGTGCCTTTTTGGCCACTGGTATCAACTTTTCAACATAACTATTATGGTTGACCTGGCAGCACTTAAATAATTGTGCAACATGGGTCAAATGATAAAATTTCCTCGTGCTAGGAAAAAGAAACACAAGAAAAATGAAGATTTTCTTGTGGAAAAACTCCCAGATCACCAACAGCACAACGATCTCACTGGCATGACTTTTACCTGTGTACGCTGCGGTAATGTGTCTAAATTCCATGTAAAAGGTGCTATTTTCCGAGAGCTGAATTTTTATTGCGCTGCCTGCGGTGTTGGTTACAAACTTAATAATCCTCTATTGGCTGCAAACAAGAAAAGAAAATCAAAATGACACAGACTGGCAGTGATCATCCATTTGGTGATCCTTTGGAAGATCTCACACAAGATGAACTTGACAAACGTTTCAACGATATAATGAAACGTTTCAACACAGCCAGAAGGATGCAGATGGATAAACATGTGCTGCACCAACTGGACCTGCTTTTGGTTTCAATTGAAATGGAAAAAGAACGCAGAATCAAGGTTGACGAGCCGGCAAATAGTGTAGTAATAGACACAGATCCCATAATAATTCCCAAATTTGAAGGCTTCAAATGACCATTCCCGCTATTTTTGAAACTGTCCTGCGCCATAGATTGCGTCTGTTGCGATTGATTGACAATGAATTGATCTCCAGCGATTGTGAAATTGAATGCGAAATAGATGTGGTACCGCAGGAAGACCATAGTTTGATTTTCCTACATTTATCCGCTATGAAATTGTGGCTGGAGGATTTTGTTGACGGTGCTATAGCCTATCATCATGACTATACCAGCGACACTCAGATGTTGTGGTTAAGCATGTTAGACAACAAGGTCATCATGACACCGGAAATACCCGAAGATCACGTGATGCTGGCTGTGATACATGCCAAACTCAACACCATAGGCGGTGACATTACCAAAGTTGTTAGAACACAATTTGTCAGTGATACTGGACACGGATTCTGCAATCGCCTGTCAGGCTCTGCAGATACTTGGTTGCCCAGCATGAAAGACTGGATCGGCGATAGACATTTTCACAAGCAACCATGGTGGTATAGACCCGATGCCAGTGCCATTGACATCACTCCGGACACAAACGACGACACTGTAAAGATTCCCGATCTTGGCGATAATCTAGTGGACATGCTCAAGTTCAGCCATACTATGTCAGCCGCAGATCTTTCACTCGATGATGACAAATCAGCAGAAGGTAAATCAGCAGAAATAATCAAACCAAAATTTAAACCTCGCGTGATTACCGACGATGACTGTTGATCTCAAGGATCGTGTGATCCTTGAGGATGGTACTGTAATATGCCGGCAGTCGGCTATGATAGATCACCTCTACTGCGACGGGGACCTTGCCGGTGTATTCTGCAGCGATCCTCAAGACCAACTGGAATGGGAACAGGCCACACGAGACCAAGACAGCGATCTTGGAGGTCCAATAAATGCATTGAGTCCGCAATTTACTGATATTGATTGGCGCAGTCATTGGATGACCCCTGAGCCCTGGTGCAGCATTGATCTCTGGGACTGGTGTAATTCACGCTGTAACACTGACCAAGAACGCGATAGAGTCAAACAAGAACTACAAGCCATGGAAGCACGGCACATGCATCCAATCATTCGGCATCTTATCTATTGTGCCGACACTTGGAGAACTCGTGGTGTGATCTGGGGTGTAGGTCGAGGCAGCAGTGTCTGCAGTTTTGTGCTGTATCTAACCGGCATCAACAGAATAAATCCACTGGAACATGACCTTGACCTACAAGAATGGCTGAAACACTGTTAAATAAGTATGTATAGATTTAGGAGTTTTAAAATGACTGGACAATTTACAAGAACTATGCGCGGACGTCAACTAGACATGGGAGCGCTGGCTGCTGCCAATGCTGACAAGATAGCAGTTGGCAATGCCAAGATGACTGCCAGAGGAGATATTCTTGGACCCAAAGGTGTTGTGCTGAGAACACAGGAGCAGGTTGAACAGGAATGGCTGCGTAACCAACAGCGCCAACAGGATGTAGCCTCTACCAATCACAACATCAAGTCTCCGTTGTTTCCGGATCGTCCAAAACCTTCGGCTGCTGCTATGGCAGCGGATCAACATTTTGAGCCGGCTGCAGAACCCGTAACCGATGCAGCATCTGCTGCCATTCCCAATGCAGAGCAGGTAAAAAAACTGGTACAGCAACGCCGTAAAATTGTAGACACCGAATAAAACGCAGGGAAATTCCATGGAAGATTTTGATTTTGCACTAGAGGACGGGCAAACAGTTCGTCCTCTACCAAATGCCGTACTGGTAACCAACATGGAGCACGGTGAGCGTGTCACCGCTGCTGGCATCATCATTCCGGATGACAATGGTAAAAGCAGCGGCATTAAACCACGGTGGGGCACTGTTTGGGCTGTTGGATCCAATATCACGGACGTTGCAGCGGGTCACAGAGTTTTAATTGCACATGGTCGCTGGACACGGGGTGTCAAAGTGCGCGAGCCAGACGGCAGCACTGCTGTAATACGCATGGTTGATCCCAAGGACATACTTGTTGTCATGGAGAGCGATCACTGACTCTTGGCTGGGCCCGCAGGGTCACAGACAAAAACCAAACTCTGGCAATCTAGTTGACGCATCAGGTTTTGTATGGTATGCTTCAGTGATCACGGAGCATAACAGGCAATGAGTATCAAAAATCTATGGACTGAAACATATCGGCCCAGCAAGTTGGATGACTACGTATGGAGTGATGCTGCACAAAAAGAACAGGTCATGTCTTGGGTGCGTGATGGCAATATCCCAAACCTACTGTTGAGTGGATCAGCCGGAGTTGGGAAATGTTTGGGCCCAGACGAACGGATTACAATACGATTAGATACATCTAAATTGTCACTGGAACAATGTTGTGTCCTTGCTAGCAGTGCTATGGTCAACAGATGTTAATCAAGATAGAGAATCTGCATCGATCAATGCGAACGAATTTTTATTAGGATAATTGGAAAAAATGACACAACTAGTAGAATATACCGTTAGTATTAAAACACTATTCAAACTAACAGATAATTTGAATGCAGAGTTTGAATCTGCACAAGATATTTCCAATTTAGGAATAGAAATCCAAACGCCGGATGGTTGGCAAGCAATCAATGCACTGGTAAGAAAATATACCGATGCTGCTAGGTATTTCTTGGAAGATGATTTGGAATTGACATGTGCTACAAAGCATTTGGTTTTCGAAGATGCAGTATGTAAGCCAATCTCAACCTGCACCACTATCGACACTGTCAACGGGTCAGTAAAAGTAATTGGGTCGGAACACTTGGGACCGCAGGTGCTGTATGATGTGGCAATTGATAATCCACACCTGTATATAACATCAAACGGAATTATACACCACAACACTACACTTGCCAAGTGCCTGTTCAACGAACTGGGTGTTGATCCGACTGATGTTCGCTATATCAATGCCAGTCACAACACAGGAGTTGAATACTACAGGAATCTTACAGGCTTTGTAGAAACCATGCCGAGTGGTGACTATCGTTATATATTGCTTGACGAGTGTTTGGATGAAAATGTTGTTGTATGGATATTGCGAGATGGTATCGAAAAATCTGTTCCAATTAAAGAATTGGATGAGTCTAACGATCTTGTTAAATCTTACAACATACAGCAGAATCGAATTGAATGGCGTCCTTTTCAGTTAATGGATAAAGGTGACAGAGAAGTAATTGAAATAGAATTTGAAAATGGCGAAGTAGTTGTATGTACTCCAAATCACAAATGGTATGTTAATGACACGGCAACTGGTGAACCTATTGTTGTTCGTGCAGATCAACTTGAAAGTTATGGTCATATTTTAACCATATAGGTTGATTATCTGTGAGTCGGAACGAGTCAAAATAGTTTGATAGTGATCTACGTCAACTAGAAAAAATGAAAGGTATTGCTCCTCGTGCAGAAGTTAGCGATTAAACGTATTACACCCCTTGCAGAAAAACATAAGGTGTATGATTTGTCGGTGCCAGTAAATCACAATTTTGTTATTGGTGATAAAAAAATATTAACACACAACTGCGACTATCTCAGTGCCAACTCTCAGGCCATGTTGCGCAGCATGATGGAAGAATACAGCAACGTCTGTCGATGGGTATTGACCTGTAACTATCCCCACAAGGTCATTCCAGCTCTGCATTCGAGGACTCAGGGCTTTCATATTGAAGATCTAGATCGTGAACAGTTCGCTACACGCACTGCTACAATATTGATGTCAGAAGGTATTGATCTCACTGAAGAAAATCTAGAAATTCTAGATGAATATATCACAGTCACCTATCCAGATTTGCGCAAGTGCATTAATCTTCTACAGCAGAACTGCACTGGAACTGAACTCAAACGACCCAGTGCACGTAGTGGTAAAAGTTCAAGTGAATACATGGTCACTGCCGTGGGCATGTTTAAATCGGGCAAGATTCACGATGCTCGAAAGTTGATCTGTGCCAATGCCACTGCCGAAGAATATGAAGACATCTATCGCTTGCTGTATAGAAACCTCGATTGGTGGGGTACTTCAGAAGATCAACAGAATCGTGCCATCGTTATCATAGCCAACAGACTGCGCGATCATTCCTTGTGTGCTGATCCAGAAATTGGTTTAGCAGCCTGTTTGATAGAACTGTCTATGTTAGGTTAATGCAGGCGACGCCAACTGATATCATTGTATCAGTTGGCGATAGTGAACTGTTTAAATGGTGCTGGCAATACCAGTTGGACCAGTGGTTCCTGTGTCACCTGTAGGTCCAGTTGGACCAGTGGTTCCTGTGTCACCTGTAGGTCCAGTTGGACCAGTGGTTCCTGTGTCACCTGTTGGAACTAACCAAGGCGGTGGCAGTGCTGCAGAAGGTGGATTTATGCTGTTTTGTATCTGCTGGTCGATATTGCTTTCAAATCCGGCAACCTGCGTTGGGCCCATAGCAGCGATTACCCACTCCTGAACCTGCTGTTGTGTCAATTGGTTAAATGGAGTAAATGGAGTTCCAGCTGTATAGGTTACGGTCTGTGTGCCATATACCTGTGCAGTTACAGGTGGAGTTGTGTCGTTTGAACCAATAAGCACCCAATGCACGGTAAACACTACGTCTGTTTGTTCGGCATAGGTGGGATATACGTCAAATTGCGGAAAAAACCATGTATAGGTATTGGCCATTTTATCTCTCTTTCTAGTGTGCGCTGTGTAATTTATTTATTTTTGATTGGCTATCAGTTGATTATTGCTGTGCTGGTATCGCGATCAAGTGTCATAGTGCCATAACAACAGAAATTCCAATCGTCGTTGCCTTGCCCGTCGCCGGAAATCTCATCATGCACAGGCACAGAGATTTTCACATGTTTGACAATGAATTCTCTGCCGTTTTCGAACACACGCCATACATGGTCACGAGTACCACGACCATTTTGTCCTCGGCTTTTGTTAAAACGTATGAGATATTTATTCATGGTCCACCTGTCGGATATTTGATTATATTACTGGATTTTGAACAGCTGGATCAATATCTTGCAATCTCCATTATGGCCCTTATCAAGATAATATATTGCTGTTCACTGTGCTGTTATTTATCAGCAGCGTTAGCTGCGTCGAGCGGAAAGCCGCCACAGCTTGCTCCGTGGTAGTTCACTTGTATCGGCATTGTAATCACCAACAATTGACAGATCAAAATGGCACAATTAATGTGATAACAGCAATGATCAGATGGTTAGAACCTCACGAACAACATTTAGCACGCGAACTGGCGGCTCGGTGTTATGCATCGCCGCGTGCAACCTATCCACATGGTTTGGCCGCCGACAGCACAACTTGGCAGGTCTTTCTAGATCCTGCTGTACCACAGCGTAGGATCATGGCCATTTTGGATTCATCCGGCAACCTACGCTGCGCTGTTGGATGTGCAGGTCTTGCAAAAATACCAGCTTGGTTGCTGAGTTGGGTTTTGAGTGATCTACACAGCGCTGAGTTCATGCACTGCTGGAACCAGGCAATGTCAGAAATATGTAATTATTACGAGTCGCAACAGCGATTAGAATTTTATACAATCAGTCCTTTGTCCCGTGAGGCTGCATGGCGCAGAATAATGAAACCCATAACAGCAAGATACCAAGTACATGTTGAACGAGTAGTACCGGCCAACACCACAGTTGATTTTCCACTGTATCACAGCATGATGGGCCACAGCACATTTGGCTATGACTCTAAGATCAACAGGTGCGTTTTGCGGTGTTAGATCAATCTTCCAGGTTGCGAGTTGTAACATGACCTGTTAATATGACATCAACAGACAGATAAGGTCAACGCATGTTATTGAAATGGTATGTTGTCGCAGTATGCGTATGGGTACTGGCCACATCTTTTGTGCAGTCTTTCAGTGATTGGCACAAGAATGACTGCCGCGCTCAGTTGGGCACTGCCGGACGCAGCGTGCAGGAAATACAGGAAATCTGCCGATGAATCACATGTTCATCGCCATGTGCGTCGAACCAATGGTGTTGTTTCTTTGTAGGGTGCTGGTTCGATAATAAATAGCTGCATGAGAATCAACGAAATATTGGTAGAACTGTTTTCCAAAAACTTCCAGCCAAATCCAGACAACTCGTTTGCTTTTATCCACCCTTCACCTGGTTTTCAATTTAAATTTATCATTGGGGACAATGTCTATACAGTTGAATTGTCGCCCATGAATGGCATTGGCAGAGCAATACAACGTGTGGAATTTGGTTTGAAAACCAAAAATAGCCCGATGGCCTGGGATATTGCTGGTACTGGCAGCTCCGCAACCGTGTTTGAACTGGTTGCCTACGGTCTTCGTGAGATAATATCAAACCACAGCGATATTGAGGGCTTATTTTTCACAGCCAAGGAACCCAGTAGGCGCAAACTCTACCAACGCCTGATCAAGCTACTGGCTGCAGAAGCAGGATGGGAGTCTCGTCCTGATCTTGCGGAGTGGCTTAATCACGGCAAAGAACAGCCTTACCTTGCAGTCAGTCAACCCATGGCCATGAGATTGGACAAGGTCAAAGAAACTGACAATCCCAGCGTCAAACACAATCCTGTGAATGCTGATGACAGCGGATTTGGCAATCTACCAGTGAGAATGGACTAGATCTTAACAGTCTGCAGCAATTTTAAATCCAATCGCAATAGACACCACCGCAGGTGATCATCTACAGTTGATATTGCTATCACAGGAGCACATATTAATGATATTTCCCCGTATTGAAAGGCGATTTTTGGTCACAGCCGCTTGGCAACAGGACCTCGACAGTTCCATGACACTTGACATTACCTGGGGATTCATGAATGTTGACATTGATGCCAGCACAGCCGTACGCATATCATCATGGAAGGATTGGCTGCACGACGCAGATATCTGTTTTTTTGATGGCAAAGATCCGCACAATCATCGATATGAATTTGCTGTTACTGATATTGAAAACGCTCGTAAAATGATAGGTCGTACGGCCAAACATAACCTGTTGCTGCGGCGACATGTGGCCAAAAGTCATGGACAGACATGGTATGTAGATGAATATCTAGGGCATAATCGTGGACTGATTCTAGCCAGCCCAACAACTTCAGTCAATGGTAATCTAAAACTGCCCAGTTGGTGTGGGTTTGAAGTCACTGATCTAGCCCGTTTTGGGCCAGTAGAACTTGCCCAAAAAGAATTTTCCCTTGAAGAAAATCACTGCCAAGTGACAACAAAATGAAATTATTACATGTTGAACTGAGCACTCGCTGTCAAGCCATGTGCCCCATGTGTCCACGCAATCATTCCGGCGGCCCGGCCCGCAGTTTTATCGGTCCAAACGACATGCGACTGGCAGAATTCAAAGCTTGGTTTCCACCAGAGTGGTTACGTGATTTAGACACCCTACTGGTCTGCGGCAACTATGGCGATCCAATCATGAACCACGACACGCTGGATATCCTAACATATGTGAGGCAGGCCAACGCCAACTGCAGAATCAGTTTCCATACAAACGGCAGTGCTAGAAATTCCACCTGGTGGCGATTGCTTGGCAATTGTATTGGGCAGCGTGGTTCTGTACACATGGCCGTAGACGGAACTGCTGTTACACATCATCTCTATAGAGCAGGCACCGACTGGCAGCACATTATGATGGCAGCTGCTGCGGTTATGGAAGGTGGTGCAGAGGTCTGCGCCGAAACTTTGGTGTTTGCTCACAATCAGCATGAGATAATCCAACTGCAACAGGACCTGTTGTCAAGAGGCTTTGCCAAGGTCACGGCCAAGCACACACAGCGGTTTGGAGGAGCCAGCGAATTTATTTCTGCCAATGGTGTAAGGTTGGCACCAGCAGGATCACAAAAGATCAAACCCTATCCAGGTGATGATCAAGTTAGACAGTGGTTAAAGACCGTGTCGATCAACCCTGCCTGTAGACGCGAAGGTGAATCAATCTATGTTGATGTGCATGGGCAGGTATGGCCCTGCTGTCATATAGCCGAATCTTGGACGACCAGCACTGATCCCGATAGACATAAATCAGCTGTGGCCGAATGGAATGAGTTTTTGTTTGCCGATACTGTGTCATTTGTTGAACAGACCGGAGTGATATCATTAGACTATCGCGGCATCGAATATGCCATGTCACTGGCGAGACCAGCTTGGTTGGTCTGGGAAAATTCTTGGAAATCCCAGCAAAAACCCTGTAATTGTGCTGTGTTTTGTAGAGGCACTTGAGCCTCTCTGCAGTGACTGGCTACTTGACAATATTCAGCAGATGAACCTATAAATAGAACTGTATGACGCTGTAATAGGTCATGCGGATAAATCTTGCTTATGGAAAAAGGAGATACGATATGAGCAAAGTAATAGGAATCGATCTGGGCACAGGCAACAGTTGTGTCGCAGTAATGGAAGGCAAAACCGCCAAGGTAATTGAAAATTCTGAAGGGGCGAGAACAACTCCCAGTGTAGTGGCTTGGACTGACAAGGAAAAACTCGTAGGCGCCAGTGCCAAACGGCAGTCAGTTACCAATCCTGAAAATACAATCAGTGCTGTTAAACGTCTCATCGGCAGGCGATATGACGACAAAACCGTGCAGAGTGACATGAAGACTCTGCCCTACAAGATCGTGCCGTCGGCCAACGGTGATGCCTGGGTTGCCAGCAGAGGAGTAAATTATTCTCCACAGGAAGTTTCTGCACAGATTCTCATCAAGATGAAAGACACTGCTGAAGCCTATCTCGGTGAGCGTGTAACACAGGCAGTGATCACAGTGCCCGCCTATTTCAATGATGCACAGCGACAGGCCACCAAAGATGCTGGACAGATCGCGGGACTTGAAGTTCTGCGCATCATCAACGAACCAACAGCAGCAGCACTGGCGTTTGGTGTAGACAAGAACGGCGCAGGCAAGGTTGTGGTGTTTGACTGCGGTTCTGGCACACATGATGTCAGCGTTTTGGATATCGGTGATGGCGTAGTAGAAGTGCTCAGCACCAATGGTGACACACATCTAGGTGGTGAAGATTTCGACGAACGCCTGCTGAATTACATTGCCGACGAGTTCAAGCGTGAACAAGACATTGATCTACGCACAGACAAGCTGGCTCTGCAGCGCCTGCGTGACGCCGCAGAAAAGGCCAAAATCGAACTGAGTTCCACGTCTGAAACTGAAATCAATGTGCCATATATCACAGCCAATGCTTCCGGTCCAAAGCACCTACTGCTGAAGATAACTCGAGCCAAGTTTGAACACCTAGTAGATGACCTGATCAAACGTGCTATTGCTCCCTGTAAGGCTGCACTCAGCGATGCAGGTCTTGCAGTTGCTGATATCAAGGAAATCATTTTGGTTGGTGGATCAACACGTATTCCGGCCATGCGAGCCGCAGTCAAGGCTTTTTTTGGACGCGAACCCAGTAATGCTGTCAATCCCGACGAGGCAGTGGCTCTAGGGGCTGCCATTCAAGGTGGTGTGCTGGCAGGTGATGTAAATGATATACTGTTGCTGGATGTTACGCCACTGAGCCTGGGATTGGAAACACTGGGTGGTGTGTTTACACGACTGATTGATCGCAATACCACCATACCAACCAAGAAAAGCCAGGTGTTCAGCACTGCCGATGACAACCAAAGCGCGGTCACTATCAAGGTATTCCAGGGTGAACGTGACATGGCTGCTGACAACAAACTGCTGGGACAGTTTGATCTCAACGGTATACCTCCTGCGCGCCGCGGCGTGCCGCAGATCGAGGTGACGTTTGACATCGACGCCAACGGCATCGTCTCGGTTTCGGCCAAGGACAAGGCCACCGGCAAGGAGCAGAGCATCAGCATCAAAAGCAATGGCGGTCTCAGTGACGATGAAATTCAAAAGATGATGGCAGATGCAGAGGCCAATCGCGAGGCTGACAAGGCCAAAAGAGAATTGGTAGAAGCGCGCAACACAGCACAGTCCGCTATTGGTTCTGCTGAACGACAGATTGAAGACGGCACTGACCTAGATCAATCATTGGTTGATGCTGTAACTGCTGCCAAAGATCAACTGCAAAAACTACTAGATGGTCAAAACACTTCAATTGACGATCTGCGTGCGGGCAATACCACGTTGATGGATGCTGTCATGGCACTTGGTCAAAGCCAATATGCCAAAACTGCACCTGCGTCTGATACAGTGGATGCAAAAGCAGCCTAACACCTAGGTGAAAAACCGTGGATTGAACAGTCCGCGGTTTTTGATCAAATGAACAAAACTAGCCACAGGCTGTTGACAGAAATCTGTTGACAGCCTGGTGTTCATCATATACAACTGTTGTTGTCATTACGCTGAATTCAAGTAGGCATAGCGCAAGGAGCAACATATGACAAACACACATACTGCTGGTACACGATTGATCAACAAAAGCAAAAACAACTCGTGGATTCAAAAATCTGCCGTTAAGCAATGGCTCTCGCAATACAAGATCAAATTTGAGACCGAAATGGATGCCATGGATCTTAGGACCATGAGCCGGAATTACAGCCCTGAAATCATCCCATTGGAAGATATCAATCAGGGCCTCTTGGCGCTGCTGGGACCAAATTTTGAGCCTCACATGCAGCCCGAGTATGATCCTCTGCAGGGCACGCCATCATTGCCCAAAACCACAGCCGCTGTGATGGCACCACAGTTTGCCTGGGTTGACTGGGGCGATCTCTATCTTTGGTCCATCTTCCAACGTGATGTATCAGCCAAGCATGTGACCAAACTTCGACGCAGTTGGGATCCAACAGCAGTTTTGATCCCTTGTGCTATCAAGATCACCATTAACAGCAAGGTCTACATCTGTATCTGGGACGGTCATCACACACTGCAGGCCATGCGTATCATGAACTATACCAGATTTCCTGTGTGGTATGTTGACATTGATGCTGTTCCCAGCAGTGTGATCACAGCCGCCGGATTCACTGATGATCAGGCTGGCCGTGTAAAGTACGGCTGTTGGTTGGCCGGGCGCAACATGATACTGATCAACAGTACCAATAAGATGGCACTTGATCCCTATGATCGATTTATGATTCAATTGGAAACCTTGGATGCCAAGGCCTTAGAGATGGATAGGATTCTCAAGGCCACCGGATGTATGGCCAAACGTCATGCCAAGACACCGGGCTCGTGGACACAGATCAAATCTGGCGAGGAATGCTATGATCTCAAGACCAGCAATGGCATGCCCAGCAAGGGCATGTTTTGGAAACATGCTTTGGAATTCCATCGTAAACTATGGCCCAATGCGGCTCTGGAACTTGAGGTATTCCGTCCACTGAGTTACCTTTATCAAGCATTTGATCAGGGCAGTTATCCTTTGGATGCCGAGTTTGATCAAGAGTTGGCCAACCTGTTGGCCAAGGAATATGGGCCGCCCGAAGCAGTTCATCTGTCGATCAAAGACAGTCACGACAGGGCTGTTATGATGAATCTTGGGCGAGGCGTCATGCTGCAAAATCACAGAGAAATTGTAGTCAGCGGTTTGATCAATCTCTACAATCAAAAATGTGGACGTCTCAAGTTGATTCCTCAGGCTGACTATGTTTGGGTAGTGTGACATGACCAAATGGATGTATGCCTTCAAAGATCCGCTGGGATCGTCTGATGTTAAGATCGGAGTCACTTCCAATCCAAAAGTTCGTTTGGGCTGCTATCAAACTTCCTACAGTGCCAGAAGCCATCGCGCCTGTTTTGATCATGTGTGGGTTGGTAAACCCACACACATCGACAGTTTGGAAAAACAGTTGAAAAACAAGTACAAGTGGGACATTGACCATGACGGGCGAGGTCGAAGCGAATGGGTCAGTGACGTTGGCATTGACAACATCATTGCTGCTGTCGAAGAGGAAATCAAAGCCTGGCATTATCATGTCCAACCTCTAGATGCTGCATTTCCTGTCACAGCTGATGACATCGAATGAACACCAGCTGTTGGGAAAAAAACGGTTGACTCAAAACCAAACCGCTGCTATGCTGTCAACATGTTGAAAACCACAGACACACAGGAGACACACATGGATAAAACCTTTAGCATTGTTGGAATCAGCACGCAGGGCAAAGATACCAAGTTCCGCGTGGCCAACGGCGACATCAACCAGCGCATCAAGGTGTTGGAGCGAAATGGACACACTGCAATCAACCTGATCTCACTGCCGTCGGCACTGCCAAAGATGGAGGCTATTGCTGAGTTTCAGCGTCTGCATCCTGAAGCAGCCACTGTGCGCCTGCCCAATCAAGGTGATGATACCAAGACTGTCAAGGCCAAAACTGTCAGCCTACGCAGCGGTGGAAATCGCTCGATTATGGATGCAGCAAACGAACTATTGCGTGCAGTTGAAGAAGCCTGATTGAAACTGGCAGCAGGTGGTGCTGTGCGCGGACCACCTGCTGCGCATACTGGAAAAGACCATGAACATGAAAGAGTTATTTGTCTGCGAGTGCCACGACAACCACCACATGGTAGTGGTTTCAATTTATGACTGTCAAAAGCACCCGCCGGAGTTCTCTATCAGTGTCACTGCTGACTGCCATTTGGTCTGGTACCGCAGAGTCTGGGCCGCTGTCAAATATGCTTTTGGGCAACCATCCCTGTCTTGGCATGATGTTCTGCTGTCTGAAGCAGATGTCACCAGGCTGCAGAACTGTATCAGTCATTATGGCAAGATCAAAACAGCACTTGATCAGCACCAAAACCCAGTTCCATAGTCACATCATCTAAAAAACTTGCAAAAATTTGGAAACTTTTCATGAACGTGAATGCCGCAATCAAACTCACTGTGTTTTTGGCAGTGGTAGTGTTACTTCTTTTTCTTGAAGTGCTGGCATTGGTAGATGGTTTTCGCGATTTTCAGAGGCAAAACTGGGTCAAAACTTGTCTTGGCACCAATTGGCATGATAGAACTGCAATAGATGGTTGCAACGAACAGTGGCAAAAGTATCAGTGGCATTCACAACACGGTTGGCGCGAGTAGGCTAGACAACCATCTGCAGTCATGATATAATTACCAAAACTATCAAGGAAAACACCATGCTCCAAATTGAAATCAGCGATGAGTCGGCGTATATACTGGTCTGTGACATACTGATCCAGGATTATGCTGGGTTGACCAAAAGTATCCAGAATCTGGAAGACTTGCCCGATCTTGAGGACTTTCAGCAAGAGGATCTCAAGGACAATCGCCGCTATCGTGAAGCCATGGCAGTGATGTTGGAGTATTATCTGCCCTATGAGCAGTGGAAAGCAGTGGTTGGATCGTGAACTGTCGTCCTGATCTAGACACCTGGGCGTTGAATCTAGCAGAGCATGTCAGCACGCGCAGTCGAGATCCCAGTGTCAAAGTTGGTGCTGTGATCCTGCGTGCAGACAACACTGTGGCAGCCTGTGGCTACAACGGGTTTCCTCGGGGTCTCTGCGATGATCCGGAGATCTATCTAGACAAGGCTCGCAAACGACTGCGGGTAGTGCATGCAGAAATGAATGCCATTCTCACTGCTAGAGAGCCGCTGCACGGTGGTACCTTGTATGTGACGCCGCTGCACCCCTGCAGCCAATGTGCTGCTGCCATAATACAAAGCGGCATCTCTCGTGTGGTGGCCAGGACCAACACCACGCAGGTCAACAGCACCTGGGCTGAGAGCTTTGGCGAGGCAGCAGAAATGTTTCGCGAAGCCGGAATATCAGTCAGCATTGACAATTGCCAGTCCATGTGCTAATATCGGTCAACATAGGAGATCAACCATATGACCAACGTGTTTCTATTGTTTGCTGTGTTGTATGGCAGTCCTCAGGGACCAACAGCAGTGATTCTACCCAGTGAGCCAACCTGCAGGCAGGAGTTGAATATGATCCAGGGCATGAACCAAGCCAATGATCGTGCTCACACGGGTCTGATCTATTATGGCAGTTGCGAACCGCGGGAGCATGTACATGAATCTAAGTGAGTTGGAAACAGCGCTGCGACGACTGCAACTGGCCAATACCGCACGCGATCGCGTGCAGGGTGCCTGGGGCAAAAACTATTGGAGCCAAGTGATCGCACATCTAGAGCGGAGTGTGCAACGCATCCGTGGGAGTACCGCACAGTGACAGACCCATTGTGGAATGTTGTTAAACCACTGCCTACGGACTATCAAGACTATGGTGGTACCGTTAAACGCTGGGCTCAACAAGACCAAGCATATCCTGACTGCAGTAGCGGTTGTATTCACTGGCGACCACTGCACAACGTCAGCACCAACGGCGCAGATGGTGACTGGGGAGTCTGCGCCAAGTGGAATGGTCCGCGAGCAGGGCTGCTGACCTGGGAACAGCAGGCGGGCTACACCTGCTGTGAGACTGCCACCGCTGCTACCACTGCTGCAGTTCTACCAGTCTACACAGTGCACGCCGAATACAATGCCACCGGCGAAGGCCAGACCTACATGATTATGATCACTAATGCCATGCCCTTTGGCGATAGGTCAGAGGATACCAGCCTGGATGCCACATGGTGGGCCAAAAAACACTTTGAATACCAGTTTGGTTCATTTATGGCCCGGGGCGCAGATGTCAAACCAGGTCTCTATTGGGATTTTGCAGGCTGCGATCTACTGGTGAGTGATACACTGCGCAATAACATAGAGCGTGCAGTGAGTCTAGCCGGGGGTGTGGAATATCACGCCAGTTATCATGCAAACTACAGTTGAAGAGGCAACAAACATGCAAGTAAAAATCAGCCGCTATCCCCGCTGGGTTGGGCCCTATCAAATTGCTGATAAGATCATCTTCTGGGCCAACAAGTGCGATGACCACAGTCCCTGGTCTGAGCGACAACATGCGCTGGGTCGTTGGCTGGCCAAGGATCGTCATGGCAATGACAGTTGGTTGGCCAAGATCTGTGCCTGGATCCACAAACACTGGCAAAACGGAGGTGACCGACGTGTGAGTGTGCGCATCGATCCCACAGATGTCTACTCTGCAGACCACACACTGGCACTGATCATCGCGCCCATGCTGCGCATGCTCAGAACCAAAAAGAACGGCAGCCCCCAGGTTGACAGTGTGGACCTACCACCAGAGCTGCAGATGAGCGAGCGTGATACCAAGATCTTCAATGACAGTCACTGGGACCAGATCCTGCAGTGCACAGACGCTGAGAAATCGGAGATTGACAAAAAGTATCACGCAGGCTGGGACTGGGTACTGGACGAGATGATCTGGGCTTTTGAACAGCATGCAGATCCCCACTACAACGACCAGTTTCACAGCGGCACTCATGACATCACATGGACCGCAGTGGATGTCAACGGACAGCCTGTAACTGAAGATTACCAAGGTGTGAAATATCATCGCATGGACACTGGTCCCAATGACACTCATGTGTACGATGCTGCGGCTGCAGATGCCTGGCAGGTGCGCATGGCCAATGGTCGCCGCTTGTTTGCCAAATACTACCAATCACTGTGGTGGTAGAATCTCACAATGTTGACGTTGTCTAGCATACCAGGTAGTATGTTGCAGCGCAGCATACTACCGCTAAATAGATCAAACAAGGAGAATAGGTATGTTGAATCGTTTTGGTCAAAGATTTTTTGATGCTTATCTGCGGTTTTTCAGTCCATTGATGCAGTGGCAACAGCAGCGTGCAGATCATTTTCTAGCACAGCGCAACCTTCGCTGGGACAGCCAACGCCAAAACTTTTTTTGACTATCGGCGTATCCAAATGCCTAGATCTGAACGGTTGGTCCAAGTTATGCCAAACTGGTCAAAGTGGGCGCGCAGCCATTCATGTGGGCCCAGGTTCATACTACCTGCTGCTGTCAAATCATCAATGGCAGAGAACTGTTGACCCCACAAACTCATAGCAGCGCTGGGACCGCACGCCCAGGCGTCTGATATGATATCAGGCCCATACATGCCATCCATAGTGACATGGGTTGGATCCAGTCCGTTTAGGTCGATTGGCTTTTGGTAGCCAATATCCCAGCGTGTACAGATAATCCTGTCGAATGGGTTAGATCTTTTGACTTCCCATTGTCTAGCCAAGGCCAAACTGGCGCAGCGTGCCCAGACTTGACTCAGCGTGCCTTTTGGTCGATGACTTTTGCTGGGATGGTGCCATGCCTCTAGACTGTTGACCATTGCGGTAAATCTATCATCATGCAGCGCATAATGGTCAAAGTATACCAACCGGGGTTGCAGTTTGTCACAAACAGCATGGAGGAATTCTCGACTGACCCCGCTGCTGTTGGTATTAAACCCCGGATGAGTCAACGGATTTTCTGCAAGAGTTGGATGTTCAAAAACACCCATGCTGTCTGTCCAGGCCTGGAGAAATATATGACTAATTTTATTTGGTACTATGAGATAGTCACGCAGTTCATCCCAGCACTGATCAAAACAGCGAAAATGTCCATACAAGCAAAGGGCCGTTTCCATATCACTATGTTATGATATTTTGTTGCTGTTTGCCAAATTAACCAGCGTCCAACCACTGTCACAGGCGTTGACAACACCTTCTGTTGAATCTGCTCCGCAATTATCTATTGACAGTTGGTTGGTTGGTTCATAAAATTTGTCATGATGTTTTTTTTGAAGATCTTGTCAATGGGTTGGGGCCTGACAGCGATAGTCAGCGCTGCATTGGTGTCCCAGGGACTGATGCTGGGTTTATGGCTGCTGTTGCCGGTGACTGCAGCATTACTGGCCGGTTGTTTGATAATGAAATATGAGGACCGTCCATGGTTGTTGCTGATACTGAGTAGATTTCATCCAAGATGTTTTCCAGTTGAATTGATCGATGCCTGCGGTAATTCAACCTATACCATGGCCTGGTGTAAATCATCAGGAGTATATGCCGAAAATTCTTGGTTTTTGAATATAGGCCATAACCAGCTGTTGCCCGATGGCCTCGTGGTAATATCTACAGAAACATGGAACTATTGGTGGCTGCCACTGCGTCGCAACCAACGTGTGCTGATGCTGCTGACCTATGATTATCCTGATTTTGCTGCAATAAGGCATCTGCCGGATGACATGCGTTGGGAAATTCTAGAAAAACATCGATTCACAAGACGCTTTTAGGTTGATGACCTGCAGTTTTGTGCTATTATGCGTCATAGACCAAATGATTGGAGATACCAGTGAAGATCACAGACGCAGGCAACGCTGTAATCGAACGCAGCGGACTGGCAGCCGAAGGTGTGTTTACCATTGCTTTCAACAGCAAGATGGCCAGCATCCTCAGCAACGGCCTCTATAGTGACAAGATCCAAAGCATCATCCGAGAGATTTCCGCCAATGCAGTGGACAGCCATGTTGCTGCAGGTCGCAACGACCAACCAATTGAAGTGCATCTACCAACTACCTGGGAACCATGGTTTCATGTGCGAGACTTTGGTATTGGTCTTGATCATGACCAGGTTGTAAACATCTATACCTGCTATGGTGCCAGCACCAAAACCAACAGCAACGACTTTGTTGGTCAATTGGGTCTGGGCAGCAAAAGTCCTTTTTCCTATGTGGACGCCTTTGACGTAACGGCGCGCAAAGCCGGTGTTGAGCGCCAGTACAGCATGTATAAGAGTGAGGACGGCATGCCCAGCATGGCACTGCTGGGTGAACGACCCACTACTGAACCCAACGGTGTTACAGTCAAGCTGCCGGTCAAGCAGGAAGACATGCGGAGATTCAGTGAAAAGGCCGCTGAAGTCTTTGCCTGGTATCGAGTCAAACCCAGTATGACAGGTAAAAATATTGATATTCCTGTGTTTGAAACTGCCTACCAAGGCACAGGTTGGATGATCCGCAAGCGAGGATATGGGCTCGGCTCCAGCGGCAGAGCCGTGGTAGTCATGGGCAATGTAGCCTATCCAATTGACGCTGGCAGTCTACCAAACCTCACCATAGCACAAAAAGCCATTTTGGAAATGCCAATTACCCTGCAGTTTCATATTGGTGATGTTGAAGTAGCAGCCAGCAGGGAAGGTCTAGGTTATGATAATCGCACCATTACCAATGTGATTGCCAGACTTGATATGCTGCTGACAGAACTCGGTGGGCAATTTGAAAGCAGGATTGCCACAGCCAAAACCGAGTGGGCAGCGCGGCAGATATTTGGCGAATTGTTTGGTTCTGAAAGTGCTTTTAAATACGAATTTGATCGAGCATTTGGTCATCTTGGACTCAAATGGCAAGACAAACTGATACGTGCAGCGCATGTAACCATCGATACCAAAGACATTTACAACACAACGCCTGGGATATGGCGTGCAGACAGGCATAAAAAGACCGCACGAGCACTGCGTTATGACCACACGTTTAGCATTCGCTGCAGTGACGATAATCTGCTGGTGTTTGACGATCTAGACAAAGGGGCAGTAAGCCGTGTTAACTATCTACACCAAACAAACGGTTGCAGACAAGATATCTGGTTGTTTGGTGCTGGCGAAATCAAGACTCGCGATGAAATTCTAGCAATGCTGGGCAATCCTCCCTTCAAGTTGGCCAGCGAATTGCCCAAAAAGACAATTCAGCGCGGTGAAGCGATCAAGATGCTGGTGTATCGCGGCACCGGTGAAGGTGCCAAAGCCTGGCTGCCAGCAGATGTGGACCTTGATGATGGTGGCCTCTATGTGCTACTGGACCGTCACAAGGTGACTGGCAGCGCAAATCTTGAAATCATGTTGCGAATGGCCAAAGATTTTGGTATTGTACCAAAATCTCAACAGATCTATGCTGCACGAGCCGACATGCGGCGCAAGATAGCCGCTCACAAAGGCTGGGAGGAGTTTTTTAACCTGTTGCGATCTGCTGTAACAGCTAGATTGACAACAGAGGTTTTGCAAACTGCTGCTGATCTAACAGAATACCATGCGGTACTGGCAGCTTTTAGAGATTCCAGCCTGTGGACCTATCCTCTAGCCCTGCAGGACCATCACGGAGTGTTTGGAACTTTTGTGCGAGAAATGCGTAGGCTAGAAGCAGGCAGGGTTCTACAAGCGCAGCATCAATCTCTGATAGCCCTGTCGCAGTATTGCGGCACTGCTGTGACACTGCCCAGACCCAGCATGGATGCCAAGAACCTATTGCGTATGATCAGGGACAGTTATCCCATGTTGAGCCTGGCATTTGATCGCATGGGCGGCCGCAGCATCAACTCTGGCAATGCTGGCATGTTTGAAGACTACATCAACCTCTGCGATACTCACAGCAAGATCATGATGGAACAGGCGGTTGCTGCTTGACACCCGTCTAAACCCTGCTATACTAGACTAGACAACAATCGCTCAAGGAGAGCAAACAAAATGATCACCGCGTCGATTATAGGGCCCACTTTCCTTACTGTTATGATGGATGGTGTTACACACACCGTCAATAGTGACCATGTGAATTATCGAGAAATTCGCGAGGCACTCAAGGCCAAAGATCATACAATGGTTGAAAAATTGATCAACCTTGCTGCCAGTGTGATCAACTATGCCAGCGGTCGCATCCGCATTCACAATGGCAGCGTGTTCTACGGTCAGCATGAAGTCAAAGGCAGTGTGGTGCAGCGCATCCTCAACATGATGCGCGAGGGTTTTGATGCTGAACCGATGATTAGGTTTTTGGAAAATCTCATGAGTAACCCCAGCAAGCGTGCTGTGGACGAACTCTATGGCTTTCTAGAATCCACAGCATTGCCCATTACCGAAGACGGACACTTCCTGGCCTATAAAAAGGTCAACAAGAACTATCTTGATTTCCACACTGGCAAAATGGACAACAGCGTGGGCAAAGTGGTAGAGATGCCGCGCAATCAAGTAGACGACAATCGCGATGTTACCTGCAGTTATGGACTGCACTTCTGCAGCCTGGGCTATCTTCCACATTATCATGGTGGCAACGGCAGGGTAATGATTGTCAAGATCAATCCAGCAGACGTGGTCAGCATCCCTGTAGACTACAACAATGCCAAGGGGCGCACCTGTCGCTACGAGGTCATTGGCGAGCATCCCTATGAGGATCAAGAAGCATTTACCAGCAGTATCTATAGAGATTTTGAACCGGTTGATCCGACTGACTATGAGGATGAGCATGACGATGATGACGAGCAATGGGATCTTGGCTACAACGCTGGATATGAAATGGCCAAGATTCACAGCAGTGACCTGCTGGCCTACAATGAAACTGCTCCTGATCATGACCATTGCGGCTGGATGGAGGGCTACTCATTCGGCTACAGTGAAGGCTACGATGTGGATTGGCAGCAGGCAGCACATGATCGCGGCTTTCAGGATGCCAGCGACGGTCTAGCCTACAACGATCAACCAGTTGACGCTTGCGATCAAGATGAGGTGTGGCGTTTAGGCTATGCCGATGGTTACCACGTTGGCAAGGTAAATTTGATCGGTTGATCAGGGAAAGTACCAGTAGATGAATTACCCCACTTGCTACTGGTATTACCCAAAACTACCTGCTTGGCAGATCACAATCACCAAACCAATTTGGTGCTGTGGCAAGGGGCTACACTCGGGTAAAAACAGCCGAGTGCGCCTCCTGCCTGCTGAACCCAACACCGGCATAGTGTTTCATGCTATGAATGGTGAAGATATCCTTGGTACAGTGCCTGCTGAAGTGCAGTATGCTGTTAATGGGCAGTTTCGCACTGTGTTGGCCAGCAATGGTATTGTTATAGAAACCACTGAACATCTTTTGGCCGCTGTGCGGGCCAGCGGTATCACCAATCTTGTGATACAGGTCTGGGGTAATGAAATACCAATCCACAACGGCAATGCCCAAGACTGGAGATTTTTGATCCTTGCCAGTGGTACTACTGAACAGACTGTGACAGCTAGGACCATACATGTGACCAAACCCGTGAGAGTTGGCACACACGACGCATGGTGCCAACTGACACCTGCAGCCACCAGTCAGTGGAGTTATGATCTTCACTATGATCATCCACTGCTGTCTAGACAGAGCAGCAGATTTGATCTTGATCGTGACGACTTTGACAGTGAACTTGCTGCGGCCAAAACCTTTGGTTTTCTTGAAGACTGGGAATATCTGCTGACAAATGGTCTTGGTCTTGGTGCAGACTGCAGCAATACCTTGGTTTTTGATCAAAAAATTCTATTGAATGAAGGAGGTATGACATGGCCCAATGAGCCTGCTAGGCACAAGTTGGTGGATGCCATGGGAGATCTCAGCCTAGCAGGTGCTGCCATCATGGGGCATTTTCATGGGCATCGCAGCGGGCATGCTTTGAATCATCAGATCTTGACAAAACTGCTCAGCGACAAATCTGCTTGGCATTGGGGTTAATAGGTGAAATATCCCATTAACCCCAATAAATATCATCATGAAGCAGCTGCAGAATTGGTATAAAACCACCATTGACACTGGTCAAGCTTTGAACCCACTATGGCGATGGCCAACTGTTGATAAAAATACCAACGTTTGGGGCAAAACGCCATCAGAAGTTTTTGATCAACAGTGGTTGAATCATCTAGATGATCTAGGCATTGCAGTTGATTGGATCTTGATATTTTATCGACCATCTGGATTTCAGCATCAGACTGCACACATAGATGTGAACGGTAATGAGATAGAGACATCGGCGCTGAACTTGATTGTGGGCGGCAAGCACAGTGAAATGCGTTGGTATAGGCGTCCAGATCAACCTATAAAAAGAAGTTATAACGACAAAGGCATACCATATATACCGTTTGCATTGAACCAATTGGAGGAAATACAGCGTGCAGAACTGGGCGGGGGGTTGAGTTTGGTAAGAGTTGACATCCCCCATGCTGTATTTGTAGCCGACGAGCCACGTTGGTGCATCAGTCTACGCAGTAAAACGAGATTTGCCTCATGGCAGTCTGCTGTGGAAAGTTTTGATCAACGCGGGCTGTTGCTGACTTAATTTGATTGTTGATATCAAAATACAGTATCATAACTGGAATATGATAAAGGACCTGTTATGAACATCGATCAACGACAAATTGAATTTCTACGCTCAATGAGATTGCACTTCTGTGTGCCCTGTTATGGCGGGATGCTAAATGAATGTTTTTTCATCAGTATGCTGAAATTTATGGCCGCTGCCAACAGACTGGGACTGCAATTTACAGTGGATACCATGGTTAATGAAAGCCTCATACCAAGGGGTCGCAACAGCCTAGTGGCCAAGTTCCTTGCATTTGAACCCAAGAGCACGCATCTCATGTTCATTGACAGCGATATCGGATTTGAACCAGAAGAGATCATCAAGCTCATGCTGTCCAATAAGGACGTGGCAGGAGGATTATATCCCAAGAAAGCCTTGCCAATCCAATACGTTGTTAACAAGGTTCCCAACAGCATGAAAGAAGGCAACCTGGTTGAGGTTGCAAATCTTGGCACAGGATTCATGATGATCAAGCGAGAAGTGATTGAAACGATCATACGTGCAAAGCCAGAACTACACTATCAAGACGCGATTGGACTTGATGAAAAATATTCACCTTATAAATATGCTTTGTTCGATACTCTTATCGATCCGGTAACAAAGGAGTATTTAAGTGAGGACTATTATTTCTGTAAATTGTGGAGAGAGATGGGAGGAAAAATCTGGGCAGATCTTACCATCAAACTTGATCACGCAGGATATTACAAGTTCGGAGGAGATGCAACACAACTTGCTCCTCACCTGTGATTGTATTAATTGGGTAATATCAGAAAATACAAAACTAAGAGTATCATATGATAATTTGAAGAATGGTCCGTTTGGACCATTCTTCAAATACCTTTCTGATTCACTACATACCACAGAACCTAGACAGTTGATGTGGCATGTTATACACGAAAACATTGCCCCTGCATTATGTAAGTGTGGTTCCCCACGTAAATGGGTTAAAAACAATAATGATTATAGATATACCTGTGGCCCAAAATGTGCAGGCGCTGAGAAATCTAAAAAGAAACCTAGAAAACCCAAAGTTCTAAAAGGATTGTATTATAACGATCCAGATCGACTTGCAACAGCTTTGAAAAAACGTCGGGAAAATAGTTTAGAAAAATATGGCACCGATTGTCCAACAAGCCGGATCGAAGTATATGAAAAAAGAAAAAAGACAAATCTAGAAAGATATGGGGTAGAGCATCCATTTCAAAATTTAGAAGTGCAGACTAAGGCTGCAACCACTTTTAAAGAAAATCACAAAAAGGACAGTGAAAATCGTACCAATCTTATAGACAAACGAAAAAAAACCAGTATTGAACGATATGGCACTGAATATCCTATGCAATCTGATCTGATAAAGGATAAGCAACATGCAACTATGATAGATTTGTATGGCAATTCGCATGCACTATTAGTACCAGAATTGAATAACAAACGCAAAAGGACAAATTTAGAAAAATTTGGTTGTGAAGAAGCCATCGCATCATCAGCAGTTAGACAGAGTATTTTGACTGCTAATCAAGCCAAATATGGTGTTGATAATTGGACGCAAACTTTATATTCCGATTATACAAAAGAAATATTGTTTGATCCTTCAAAATTTGAAACAACATTGTCAGGAAAAACATTAGATGAATCGCGAGATTTGTTACAGGTATCGTTGCGAACAATATTAAATTTTGCATCGAAATACAGTCTTAGACATATATTCTCTAGAGTTAAAACAACATTAATAGAATCTAAAATAGACAATCTACTATTTGAACATCTCCCTAGCAGTTGTGGTACTATTTTGTTCAAATAGTTCCTTTAGCCGTTTGAAACCATTAGCATTTTTTAGTTTTCGCGCAAAAGCCCGCGAGAGCTTGCTCCGCGGTAGTTCACATCTGTTGATTAGGTCTGTTATTTCGTCGTTTGATAAAAAATCTTTGATCACCACATATCCGGCAGTTTCAAACCTTTTACAGTTGTGCATTGATCATCCTTGCATCTGTGGTCCTATATTTATCCAAATAAAATCTTCCAATCTGACAAAACGGACATTAAATACCAGCATTAAAATATCTATTGGCTCATACCAAAATACACAGAATGGCACACACACTAATGGAAACAACTCAAGATCAAATCAATAACTACATCATTCTCTCAGAAAAATTCACAAGAACAGTGCCCAACACACCAGAATACACAGACAGGTTGGCAGAAGAAATAGAACTGATAAC
>Ga0114963_10000176_pt1 | contig 39989 bp, 38 predicted proteins | sample C_131016_EF_Meta_FD_87019 | JGI IMG/M metagenome (GOLD analysis project Ga0114963, IMG submission 87019) | Freshwater microbial communities from Lake Croche, Canada to study carbon cycling - C_131016_EF_MetaG | ecosystem: Environmental > Aquatic > Freshwater > Lake | place: Lake Croche, Canada... | reverse complement strand
TAGACTACGACGTTGATAGGACGGGTGTGGAAGCGTGGTAACACGTTAAGCTTACCGTTACTAATAGCTCAATTGGCTTGATTTATGCACTGATAAAATTTTTCGATACAAATTACAATGTTTAAGATTTATAAAATTAAAACTTCATTCTAATAAAAAAAATTAATAATATTGAAATCTTGATATCTATTATTTGCAAATCTAGACGACCGGAGCTCTGGTTAAATTTTTATAATCAATTTTTTACAACAAAAGTTGATTTTGAAATTATTTTTATAGGTCCTTTTAAACCAAAGTCCAAACTGCCAAAGCAATGTAGATTTATTCATACAATAGTTAAGCCTTCACAGTGTGCGGAAATTGGGTATTTGTCAGCAAAAGGTGATTATATAATGGAAATAGGGGATGATTTGGTTATTAAAAACTCAAAACCTTTAGAAATTATTCAAAAAAAAATTGAAAAACAAAAAAACAATTTTTTTATAATGTCACACCAAGCAATTTCATATGGAGATAAATTAATTAAACCTCACAAAGAGTATAATAATTTGGTCATACCTTTTAGCCCAATTATTAGTAAAAAAATTTTTAATTTAGTCAAAGGAATCGATAGTAATTTTATTGCCGTCATGTACGAAGTCGATTTGTATCTTAGGATGATGCAAAAGGGATTTAAAGTCATTTTTTCAGGATTAACTTTTTATGAAAGAAAAAGATCTTTACTTGAACCTACGTTATTTGGAGATTATTCCAACTTAGATAAAAAATATTTTTCTAGTATTTGGAAAGTTAATGAAGTTTTTAACTTTAATTCTAAAAGAAAAGTGAAATACTTTAAAAAAAACAACTTACTTTCTGCATCGCAGCACCCCCAAGGAAAATGGTCGTATAAATCCTTTATTTTATTTTATTTAATGCAGTCAAATTTTAAAAATACAATTTTAAAAATCTTTAGACTTGATTTTCCATTATTTCATCGAATTTATTACTCAAATAAAAATAATTTTTTAATTAAAAAGTTATCTAGAGTAATAAAATATTTATTTTATTAACCTGAAATTATAAGCGGCTCTTTTACCACCAAGGGTGCTTTTGAATATGTAGTTATTTTTTTTTGAAAATTTAAGAAACGTATCCTCATCAGATACTAATCGATGCAGTAGCAATCCTTCTTTTCTAAATTTACTAATCTTTTCTATTTTTTTTTCAGCACGATATTATTACGGCAAATATAGATAAAGTCTTTAAACCATCGATTTCAGTTCTATATTTTGTTTTTATTATATTTGATCTTCTTTAAATAATTTATTATTCTTTTAAAAAAATAATATTCTTTTAAAATACTAAATAAATATTGAATAAAATATTTTCTATTTATTAAATTCTTAAAAAAATAAAACATAGGGTTGTGAATTATATTATTATATAGATAATTGTTATATTTCCATTTTCCGTAAGGATATTGAGTCTTGGAAGTTAGATTTCTATTATTAAATTTTAAAAATTTTAGATTTCTTTTTTTAGAAAATTTTCTTTGCATTAGTGGTTTTTTAAAATCATCAATCCATAATTTATCTAAAAAGATTTTATCTTTTGACCAGTAATCTCCAAGCAGCATATTACCTTTGTTAATATTTTTATTCTCTAAATAAAAAATATTACTATATATAAATTTACAACCAGCTCTTATTAACCTCATATATAAGTCTAAATTTTCTAATACAGCCTCAAATCTTCTGTCGTAAGAACCGTATTTTTGAAGTAGGATTTTAGGTAAAAGCGGAGTTATCGGCAATAAAGGTGAAGTTTTGTCCCAGGGCATAAATCTATAGTCTGCCTTTAGAGTTTTATGAGCTTTAGTTTTGTACTTGCACGAGATTAACTTATAGATATTAGCTCCATTTTTTTTCCACAATTGAAAAAGTTTATAAATGCCATCATTAGTTGATAATTTGCAATCATCGGCAAATTCCAAAATAAAATTACCTTTAGATACACGATAACCTATTTCAAGACATTGTGGTGGCTTTACAAATGTTTGAATATACCGACAATTGTGAGGTAATTCAAATTGCGGTTTAAAGGGACCTAAAAAAATTATTTCGATTTTAATTTTTTTTGACTGTAAATTATTAATAACATTAGGCCAATTTTTAGTATTGATAGCTGGTATTATTACTGAAATAAAAGGATTATCTATGAGATCCTTCCTTTCTTTATTGCTAATCATTTTTATTTTTGATTATAAAAATCTCCGTGCTCAATGAATAAGTAGGAATAAGATTCTTTATCAAGATAAGCCTTTTTGAAAGAAGGCAATATTTGTTTGGGTGAATTTAAAAAAATAACTTTTACTTCTGTTAGAGTTTCTCTAAATATTTTTGTGTAATCTTGTGTATGCTGAGGCCCCCCATCAAGTGGCTTTTTTGAGCCAATAGAAGTTCTGATTAAAACCTTCGGCCTTATTTCGCCTCGTGACATTTTCCTTATTTTATCTAAATGATTTACTAACTGATTAAATGCGAGAATTAAAAAATCAAATCTTGGGTAGCATGTAATTGGTACATAGCCCTGCATGGCTAGACCAATAGACATTCCCATTTGTGCATCTTCGAATACAGGTGTTTCTAATTTTTTTTTATTTGGAACCCCAATTAGAGTATTGTAAATGGCGTTTCCGGAATATTGAACTGATTGACCCAAAAAGATTGTATTTGGTTTTTTTGCCAAATAATTCATTGATTTTATTAATTCGTCTTTGTATTTCATATATTGTATTAAAATAGCACCCAGCCACCAGTACCATGGTGTGGATATTTTCTTTTATATTTATAGTAAATTACATCTTTCGGAGTTTTGCTCTTTTTTACCCATACTTTATTAGTAGGAGTATTAGTGCTTAAGTTGTTGTCCTCCACAATAAACTTTAATGGAAGTTTGTGATTCTTTGCATACTTATAGCATTCATGAAACATACCTGTTTCAAAAGTCATATCGCCAATAAAAACCCAGACTTTCTGATTTTTTTTATTTAATTTTAAAGCCTTTGCAACACCTAATGCAATTGGAATAGTGCCAGCAACAATTGCTGAAGAATAAAATTTATATTTTATATTATTAATGCCCATACTTCTTCCAGCAATGATTTCATTTTTTAACCAGTTCATAGGAATTCCTTTGAGTAATGCATGATAGTGATTGCGCCAGGTAGAAAAAACCCAATCATTTTTTTTTATTTTTTTAAAAATTTTAATTAATGATTCTTCATTATTGCCAGAAAGATGAATAGGAGCTCTTATCTTTCCTGCTTCGTAAATTTTTTTTATATCTAATTCAAAATCAATTAAATCTTTTTTATTAATCATTAAATTCTATCTATCTAAAAAATTATTATTTTGCACTCTTTTTCTCCAATAATTTAGAAGATCAGTCATAGTTTTTTTGAAACTAATTCTAGGCCTCCATCCAGTAGCGTTCATAAATTTTTTTGTGTTAGGTATTTGTAGATCTGCATCAATAGGTCTTAATCTAGCTGGATCCTCTATAATTTTTATTTTTTTTACTTCTGATAACGACACTAAAAAGTTTAACATTTCTCTAATTGTGCAAGAATATGTTCCACCTATATTATAAACCTCACCTGGTTTTGGATTTTTTGTTAATAATAAATAATAAGCATGAACAGCATCACGGACATCGGCGAACGTTCTTAAAGAATTTAAATTACCTACTTTTATTATTGGTTTAATCTTTTTAGATTCAATCATGGCTATTTGTTTTGCAAAAGAAGATTCTGCAAAAACATCACCTCTTCTAGGACCGGTATGAGTGAACATTCTCGTTACTAATACTTTTAGTTTAAACGCTTCATAAAAATATCTACCAATTAAATCAGTTCCAACTTTTGAAATAGCATAAGGAGAGGCTGGATGGTAACTGCAGTTTTCATCAATAGGTAAATCCTCTTTTTTTACTCTCCCAAAAACCTCAGAAGAAGAACATACATGGATTAAAGGATTGATTTTTAATTGTTTGACAGCATTTAAAAGATTGTATGTACCTATAATATTTGTGTCCAAAGTTATATTAGCTTCTACAAAACTTGTTAGTGGATAGCTTTGTGCCGCTAAATGAAAAATATAATTTGGTTTGCTAACTTCAACAGCCTTAATCAAAGAACTGTAATCATTTAAATCAGCATTTACAAATTTAATTTTTGAATTTTTATCATTTGCTAAAGGTAAGAGATGTTCAACATTGTCAAGCGGACTTCTCCATCTGCATAATCCATAAATATTCCAATTAGTTTTTTTTAGCAAATAGTCAGCAAGGTGAGAGCCTACCATGCCTGTTATGCCTGTTATTAGAACATTTTTTTTCATGATTATTTTAAATTAAACATTTATAATAATTACTTATATTGTATAAATTTATTTTTTACCTTAATAAAATTTACAAATCCAAAGATTAATATGATTGTAAGTCCATATATTTTATCAAAGTTGTTTAAGACAAATATAATAGAAATTAAAAAATTTTGCTCAAAGCAATTAAAAAATAAAATAAAATTTAGATATTTATCACAGAGGGAAAAAGATTTAATTGTAATAAAGGTTATAAATAAAATCATGGTGGATAAGCAAATTATTGCATCAAAAGGCAGAAAGCAAAAATGGCATGATGGTTGGAATGAGGCATTTAAGTCTTATTCAAAAACTAAAAGTTTAAAATCTTTAGTGCCTAAATTTTATACCGCTCGTGAAAATAAAATTTTTAGATTGGGAGGAGAATTTGTTAAAGTAAAGAATCCTATGTTTGAGGTAAGCATGGTTAGTATTTTTAGAAATTGGTATTTTAAAAAATATTTTACAAAAGTAAAAAACATATACGAATTTGGAGCGGGAACAGGACATAATCTGCTAGAATTATCAAAAATATTTCCAGATAAAAATATTTATGGATCTGACTTTGTAAAAACAGCAGTCGATTTGTTAAAATTAATCGCAAAAAGAAATAAAATTAATTTAGAAGCATTTCAATTTGATATGTCCGCTCCTAATAAAAATATTAAAATTTTAAAAAACTCTGGAATTTACACTTCAGGAGCACTAGAGCAGTTGTCAGGAAATATTTATAAATTTATCAACTATGTCTTATCACAAAAACCAGAAATAATTATTCACGTTGAACCGGCCGCAGACTTTTATAATAAGAGACAATTAGTTGATTATTTAGGAGATTCTTTTCAGTCAAAAAGAAAATATACAAATAATCTTCTGTCTTATTTAAAAGAACTAGAAATAAACAAAAAGGTAAAGATTATCAAATTATGCAAAAGTCCATTTGGAAGTTTAATGATGGAAGGTTATAATTTAATTGTGTGGAAACCATTTAAGTAATTTTAAAGATGAATTTTAATTTTAAAAATAAGAATGTATTTATTTCTGGCGCAACGCATGGAATAGGTCTTGCTTGTGCTATAAGTTTTGCAAAATTAGGAGCAAATGTAATCACATTTTCTAGAGACAAAAAAAAAATAATTAATGTCAAAAAAAAATTAGTTTCTTTACGTGCTAATCATCTAATTGAAGAAGGAGATATTCTTGACGAAAAATTCGTGCATTCATTTTCTAAACTTGTTATAAAAAAATATAAAAATATTGATATTTTAATTCATAACGTTGGTGGAGGAGGAAGATGGGGAAAAGATAATTTTTTAGATACAGATCTCAATGTATGGAATGAGGTTTATTTAAAGAACAATAGAGGACTTATACTTTTTACAAAATATTTTTTGCCAACAATGATTAAAAAAAAATGGGGAAGGGTTATTGCAATCGGATCTGTATGTGGCATTGAATCTCGAAAAGAAGATAGAGCTTGGTTTAGTGCTGCTAAAGCCGCACAGCATGCGATCATCAAATCTTTTTCAAAAAAACATTATTTTACAAAAAAAAATATAACTTTTAACACTGTTTCTCCAGGACCTATTTTTATTAAAAATACTGGTTGGGAAGAGGAGAAAAAAAGAAATCCTAAAAAGTTCAAAAAATATATTGATGAAACTATACCAACAAACAATTTAGGTGAGCCAGAAGATGTTTCTAATTTATGTATATTTTTGAGTACTAATTATGCAAAATATGTAAATGGAAGTAATTTTGTAATAGATGGTGGCGTGACAAATGTTATCTGATTTAAAAAATATATCAAATCAGCTACGAATTAAAATAATTAAAATCGTTTTTAAAGTTAAAAAAGGTCATATAGGAGGGAGCTTTTCATGTTTGGATATTTTAGTGTGTCTTTATGTTTCTAAAATTTTTAAGTTTTCTAAATTTGATTTTAAAAAAAAGATAAATGATTTTTTTATTTTGTCAAAAGGACATAGCGCAGTTGCCTTATATTCAATTCTTGATTATTTAAAAGTTTCAAAAAATTTTAAACTTGATAATTTTCATAAGCCAGGAGGATTATTAATGGAACATCCTTCGCCAAATAAAAAATTGCCAGGAATTGAAATAGAAACTGGGTCCTTAGGAAACGGTTTGGGAGTTGGATCTGGCATTGCATTCGCAAATAAAAAAAAAAATAAAAAGGTTATCATTTTAGTTGGAGATGGAGAGTTGTACGAAGGATCTAATTGGGAAGCAATGTTATTAGCCTCGCACTTTAATTTACATAATTTATTATTAATTGTGGATAGAAATTTCTCAATAACTTTAGATAAAACTGAAGATGTTATGAAGTTAGAAAATTTACAAAAGAAGATTCAAGCATTTGGTTTTGAAACTTCAATTATAGATGGTCATAATTATTCAAAAATTTTAAGTAAACTAAAAAAATTTAAATTTAAAAAGTCAGGAAAACCAACATGCATTATATGCAAAACTAAAAAAGGGAAAGGTTCAAGTATTTTAGAATCTGATCTTAAATTCCATCATAGTGTTCCAAGCGAACCCGAGTATAAGAAAATTTTGCACGATCTAGGAGCTAAAAAATAATGGATATAGATGTAAGAGATGCATTTTTTGATGAGTTATATAGAGGCATTAAAAAAGATAAAAAAATTATTTTGCTTACAGTAGATCAAGGGGCATTCGCTATAAACAAAATTAAAAGAGACTTTCCAAATAATTATTTTAATATCGGAATATTTGAGCAGACAGCAGTAAATTTTGCAGCTGGTCTTGCGCACCAAGGATTTAAACCTTATGTTTATTTAATTTCACCTTTTGTTTTAAGAGCTTTGGAGCAAATCAAAATTAATTTATGCTCTATGAATTCTAAAGTGACAATAGTTGCGTCAGGACCGGGATTTACATATGCTTCTGATGGACCAACACATTATTTTAATGAAGATTATGGCATTTTAAAAAATTTTCCTAATTTAAATTTTTTTTGCACCTCAGATTATTTATCCGCAATTAGGTCTTTTAATGAGTCTTATAAATCAAAAAATCCATCTTATATAAGACTTGAAAAAGGATCTAATCTAAAAATAGATGGCAATTTAAAAAATTCAATCAATCATGCAATAAAAGGTAAGAATTCATTGGTAATTTCAAATGGCTACTTATCGGTTTTAGTTAAAAAAATTATAGATGAAAATGTAGCATTAAAAAATAATGTTGGTCTTGTAGATATTACTCAATTCATTCCTTTAAATATTAAAAAAATAGAAAATATAGTAAAAAATTACGATACAATACTTATGTTAGATGAGAGTCCATTGCTCTCATCAATTAATAAAGACATACATTACATGCTAAAAATTAATAAAAAATTTAATAGTAAAAAAATTATTCTTATGAATACTTTATTTAAGTTTTGGAAAATGTCCGGAAAAAGAAGTTTTTTATATAAAAAAAATAAAATTGATGAGATTTTGATTAAAAAAAAATTGTTGAATATTATTTAAGTCAGTGAATTCTGTTAGCAACCCTTTATTATCGGTATTATTGCCTGTTCATCAAGGAGAAGATTTTTTAGATGAGACATTAGAGAGCGTTATCAATCAAACATTTTCAGATTTTGAATTAATAATATTAGATAATTTATCCACTGACGACTCTCCAAAGATAATAAAAAAATTTAGAGAAAAAGATTCTAGGATCAAATATATTCTTGATTCCAAAAGAAGAAATGGAAATGATTGTTTTTCAGAATTAGCGAAACATGCGAAAGGCGAATACTGCATGGTTATTAATGATGATAACATCTTAGACTCAAATTTTTTCTTTACATTAATTAATAACATAAAAAATCAAGATCAGTACCAATGGGTAATTACTAATGGAGTTTATGTAAATAAAGAAAAAAAAAGAATTAAAAATTTTTTTAGTAACAAATGTTATTTAGGTGAAAATATTAATGTATTGAAAATTTTTATTTTTTACCTACGTGGTGATGTGATACCGTTGATTCTACCTTCTATATGTAAAACTGAAATATACAGATCTTTATTGCCATATGTTAACTTAAGTAAATTTGAAAATGACGCTGATACTGTTATGGGGTTTAAAATTGTAGCTAATTTAAATATCAAGTATATTCAACAAGAATTAATTCTTTGCAGAATTTATGACGATCACCAGAGATATCATGCTTTTGAAATACCAACTAAGCACTTATCTTTTTTATATGAAAAGATTTTTCATGAAATAAATTTATTAACACATTTATGGAGAATAGTTGCAACATCAGGTTTTCCTATATTACAAAAGATATTTTTGATATTTTTTTTGCCGATATTAATGCTTCTTAAAGCAATTAAAATTTTTTTATATAGAAATTTATCTTCAATAAAAAGAATTGTAATTAAATGAAAATATTAAGTGTTATTTGTATTAATAAAAATTCAGAAAAATTTATAAAACAGTCAATTCGAAGTTTTCTTGCGCAAGATTTCGATGATTTTGAGGTTTTGATTTTTGACAGTCAATCAACAGACGAATCTCTAAAAATTATAAGCGAAATAAATTCAAATAAGATTAAAGTTTTTAATCTAAATTCAAATGTAAATCATCATGATGCGTTTATTACTGGAATTAAAGAGTCAAAATCTGAGTTTATAACTTTTATGACATCTACAGATGGATACGTAGACAATGAGTGGTTTTCCAAAGCCATTAAATGCTTAAAAAATGATTCAGAGTTAGCATTTACTTTCGGCAACAGTTTGAGAAGAAATAAAGATAATTGTCTCGATAAAGTTAATCAACCTTTTTTTTCTGATTTTAAGATTCCTGAAAAAGAAAATTTTTTACCTTTTTATTTGGCCACCAGATATCATGTAAATGAGTTAAATTGCATTTGGAGCTCAGCGGTCGTAAAAAAATTCTTAGAAAATTGTCAAATTTACTCAGATTATTATTTGTATGATCTTTTTGAGTTATTGGAGAACTGGAGCATTCAAAATGGTTATTTAGGAAAGCACATTAATACTTTAGCAAATTATGGAAGAATACATGATGGCAGTATAACTTCAAAAAATGAACTGTCCTTAAACCATACGTTGATTAAAGATAAACAATTTATTTTTAAAAAGAGAGAATTAGAAATATTTAAGAATTTAAAAAATATGAAGTTTTATAATAGAAAATCTGAGATTGTTTCTAATTTTGACAAAAAAAAAATTTTTATTTTTCATTTAAATTATTATTTTTATAAACTATTTTATCCTCCGTTTAGAAAGACAAAACCATTATACTCAATTTATTATCTGCTAAATAAATTAATTAATTTTTTAAGAAAAAATATTACTAATAAAATATTTAAAATCATTATTAATATTTTTAGTAAAAATAAATTTTTTCAAAGACTAAAATAAATTATGAAAATTTCACAAGCGTATTTTTTTTTCTTAAAAAATATATCTAAAAAAGAAAAATATAAATTATTTTTCTTAACTGCTTGCTCATTGTTTTTAGCTATTTTTGAGTTTTTAAGTATTATATTAATTTATCCCTTTATTATAAGTTTACAAAATATTCAAAGATCAGATCTGGATCCGGATGTAGTAAAAATTTACGCTATTAGAGATTATTTTAATCTTACTAATGATGAATTTGTAAAAATATTATTATTTTTAATTATTTTTTTTTTTATAATTTTTAATTTTATAAATTTAATTATTCTTTATAGATTTTCATATTTTTGGAGCCAAATTATAGGAAAGTTGCAAGCTAAGGTTTTTAATTACTACACAAATCTTCAGTACAATAGTTTATTGCATGTAAACACTACTCTAATAGTAAAGAATATTATTTATGAAGTAAAAAGATTTATCACAATGTTTATTGCTCCCGTATCAACGATTTTAAACAAAGTATTTTCTTTATTAATTATTATTATTGCAGTGACTTATATAGAACCTAAGATTTCTTTAATTTTATTTGGAACTTTGCTTATTTATTATTTGACTGTTTATAAATTTTTAAAAAAGATTGCAAAAAAGAATTCTTTAGCTTTATCAGATAAATTTCAATCTATTTTAAAGCATGTTGATGAAACCGTTGGAAATTTTCAGTTTTTAAAAATTTCAAATTTAATAACAAGAGAGAATGAAAAATTTAGAGCTAATACCTCAGATATTAATAATTTAGATGCTAAAAATGATATTATTTCAATATTACCAAAAAGTTTTTTAGAAATTTTATTTTTTATTATTGGTTTATTTGTTTTGTATTATCTTATAGGCAATGATTTAATTTTTTTATATTTAGCTAAAGTAGCATTGGTTTTTATAGTTTTTATTAAAGTTACTCCATCTTTTCAGTTAATGTATAGTTTATTTATATCAATCAAGGGCCATTATTCTTGTGTTAATGCATTATTAGAACCTCTTAGTTTAGAATTTAATTCTAAAGAAAAAAACCCAGAACAAGAATTGTCAATTAAAAAAATATCTTCTATATCAGTTCAAAACTTAAGCTTTAATTTTTCAACTAATCAATCTAGAAAAATAATAAAAAATTTATCTTGTGAATTTTTTAGCAATAGTATCTTTGCAATTCAAGGACCATCAGGCTCAGGAAAATCAACTCTGCTAAACATTTTACTTGGATTAGAAAAAAATTATGAAGGAAAAATACTAGTTAACAATATTGATCTAAAAACCGTTTCTTTAAACTCTTGGCATAAAAATATTACTTATGTACCACAAAATATTTATCTATTTGATGGTACTTTGAAAGATAATATTACATTTGCTGAGAAAGATTCTGATATTGATTATAATAAATTAAATCGATCGATAGAAAATGCTGGTTTAGTAAGTTTTGTTAAAAACTTAGATCGGGGACTTGATTCTACTATTAAAAATAATGCAAAATTAATATCCGGCGGTGAAAAACAAAGAATAGCTCTAGCTAGAGCTCTTTATAAAGAATCTGCACTTGTTCTTTTGGATGAGCCAATTAACAATTTAGATAAAGATAATGCGGATATTTTTAAGAGTAGTTTGCAAAATATAAAAAAGGATAGAATTATTATTTTAGTTGCGCATCAGCCAGAAATAGTTAATTTCTGTGACAAGATTTACAATCTTTAATAAAAAATAACTATGATTAGCGACAATATTAAAAATTTTTTTAGTAATAAAAAGATTATTGTAACTGGCGGAACAGGATTAATTGGTCGTTTTACTGTTAAAAAGTTATGTGATTTTGGTGCTAAAGTTACAATAGTTTCTTTGGATAAATTTAATAATGAAAAAAGAGCAACTCATATTATTGGAGATTTAACCAATTTTGAATTTTGTAAAGAAGTTACAAAAAAGCAAGACTATGCTTTTCATATGTCTGGGATTAAAGGATCGGTCCAAGTGACTATAGAAAAACCAGCGAGCTTTTTTGTTCCTCTAATTATGATGAATACTAATTTTTTAGAAGCATCTAGATTAAATGGAATAAAAAAATTAGTTTATACAAGTTCAATTGGAGCTTATTCGAGCAGAGAAATTTTTAAAGAAGAGGAATCTAAGTTTAGTGAAGAACCTATGGATATGTTTCCTGGCTGGGCCAAACGAATGGCTGAGCTTCAAATACAGGCTTATAAAAAACAATATAATTTAAAAGATTTTTATGTAGTTAGGCCTTGCAATGTTTATGGACCTGGAGATAATTTTGATCCAAATAATGCCATGGTTATTCCAACCTTACTAAATAGAATAAGTAATAAAGAAGACCCAGTTTTAATCTGGGGCGATGGTTCTTCAGTGAGAGATTTTGCTTATGCAGAAGATGTGGCCGACGGAGTAATTTTAACTTTATATCACGGAACAGGAGATCTAGATTTTCTAAATTTAGGCAGTGGGGATGGTTACACAATTAAAGAACTAGTTGAGACCTTGTCTTCTTTTATAAAATTTAATTATAAATTTGATGTTTCCAAACCCTCTGGATTTCCAAGAAGAATTATGGATATAAAGAATGCAAAAAAGATTTTAAATTATAATCCACAATTTTCATTAAAAAGAGGCTTAGAAGAAACATGGAATTGGTACTGTAAGAATAAAAATGAAAATGAACTAAGGCACAATTATTTCAAATAAAAAATAAAATGAAAAAAACATATAGTGACTGGACTATAGATAAAACAAGCTTAACTGGTGTGATGAAGATAGGCCTTACCTCATTTGAAGATCACAGGGGCAGCTATATTGAAACCTATAATAAGAATTTTTTTTTAGAAAATAATATAGACGTAGAATTCTTGCAAGATGACATTTCTGTTTCAAAAAAAAATGTTCTTAGAGGAATTCACGGAGATCAAAAAACATGGAAATTGATTTCATGTTTATATGGAGAATTTCAGTTAATAGTTGTTAATAATGATTCACACTCACATGAGTACAAAAAATGGGAAAGTTTTAATTTAAGTTTTGAGAATAAAACACAAATATTAGTGCCTCCAAAATTTGGTAATGGTCATTTAGTTTTAAGTGATAAATGCATATTTCACTATAAGCAAAATAGTGAATATGATAGATCAGGGCAATTTACTATAAAATGGAATGATCCTTACTTTAGTTTTAAATGGAAGATTCAAAATCCTATTTTAAGCGAAAGAGATAAGTGAAAATTAAAAATATTTTAGTTACAGGAGGATCTGGGTTTATAGGAACAAATCTTTTAAGCAAACTCTCAAAGAATAAAGAATTTAAATTATACTCTAACAGTTACAGTAATATAAATTTTAAGAAAATTTCAGGAGTCAATTATGTCCGGTCTAACTTAGAAAATTTAGAAGACTGCAGAAAAATATGCAAAAATATGGACATAGTTTTAATGTGTGCTGCAAATTCCTCTGGTGCTGCAGTTATTGAAAAAACTCCACTTGTTCATCTTAGTCCAAATATAAGAATGAATATTAATATGGCCGAAGCAGCTTATGAAGCAGGCGTTCAAAAGTTTATTTTTATAAGTAGTAATACAGTATATCCACACGTTGATTTCTCAGTAAAAGAAGAGGATGCTTCATTTGATTTTTTTGAAAAATATTTTGTAGTTGGTTGGATGAAAAGATTTAGCGAAGTTATAATGGAAATATATTCAAAGAAAATTAAACTTAATAAAATGGTGACGATAGTTGTAAGACCGGGAAACCTTTATGGTCCATACGATAAATTTGATCCAGAAAAATCTAAGGTGATACCATCTTTAATTAGAAAAGTGGTCGAAAGACAGAACCCACTGCCTGTATGGGGAGATGGAAATGATCTAAAAGATTTCCTGTATATTGATGATTTTATAGATGCTTTGGAGGAGATTATTAATAAAGTTGATGAATATACTGTATTAAATATAGCCTCAGGAAATGGTGTAACAATTAAGCAAATTTTAAACATAATATTAAAAATTGAAAAAGCAGAAAATTTAAAAATAAATTATGATATATCAATGCCAACAATGATACCAAAAAGATTAATTGATATTACAAAAGCAAAAAATTATTTAAATTTTAATCCAAAAATTTCACTAGAAGAAGGTTTAAGCAGAACAATATCTTGGTATAAATCTAATGATAATAAGTAGAGCTCCTTTTCGAATATCTTTTTTTGGAGGTGGGACTGATTATCCTGAGTGGTTTCAGCAATACGGAGGATCAACAATAAGCACTACCATAGATAAATATTGCTATATTAATTTAAGGACCTTGCCGCCTTTTTTTAATCACAAATATAGATTTCGATACTTTAAGAGAGAAGAAGTTAATGAAATAAATCATATAAAACATCCTTCTATAAAACATTGTCTAAAATATTTAGGATTTGAGAAAATAAAACAAGGTCTGGAAGTAGTACATAATGCTGATTTACCAGCGTTATCAGGACTCGGATCAAGCTCAACTTTTACTGTTGGTTTATTACATGCTTTGTATGCCTATAAAAATCAATTAATTACAAAAAAAAAATTAGCAAGGGATGCTATATATGTTGAAAGAAATTTAATTGGTGAAAAAGTCGGCTCCCAAGATCAAACAGCAGCAGCATTTGGAGGCTTGAATTATGCTCGATATGAACCAAATGGGAATATCAATGTGCAAAATATTTTTTTGTCACCAGAAGAAATTAAAAAATTTGAACGTAATTCAGTATTATTATTTACTGGATTGCAAAGAAAAGCAAATAATATTGCTCATGATAAAGTCAATAATATTAAAAAAGATAAATCTACTAAAAGTTTAGAGATAATGGAAAAATTAACCCAGCAAGCAATGAATGAAATATTCTCATCAAAAAAAATTGATTATAAAAAACTTGGTGCGGCTTTAACAGAACAATGGCAGTTAAAAAAAAATTTATCTAAAAAAGTTTCTAATAGATCTATAGATAATATGTTCTCATTAGCAAAAAAAAATGGAGCATATGGTGGAAAACTTTTAGGAGCAGGGGGCGGCGGTTTTTTATTATTTTTGGTTCCAGAAAATAAAAAAAATAAATTTTTAAAAAAATTTTCAAAACAATTACAAGTGCCTTTTAGATTCGATAATACAGGCAGCCAAATTGTTTATTATAGTCGATAATCAAAGTGAAGATTTTAATAAAATTTATCTTTTTTTTTTTTATATTACCAAAATTTTTAGTTCAATTTTTTATTTTTCAAAGAAAAAATAATTACAAAGCAAAATTTACTTTAATGCCAATGTTGTTTGACGTTAAAAATAAAGAACCGTTTGATCCTCATTATTTATATCATACCGCTTGGGCGTCTAGAATTTTAGCTCAGACAAAACCGGAGATACATTATGATTTTGCTTCAGATCTAAGATTTGTCACAATGCTATCTTCTTTTATAAAAACCGTACAATACAATTTATCAATACCTACTGTTAAACTTAGTAATTTAGAATTTAGATCTTCTGATCTTACCAATATGAATAATATCAAAAGTAACTCATTAAAATCTGTGAGTTGCATGCATGTAGTTGAGCATATAGGTCTAGGTCGCTATGGAGACAGAATAGACCCCGAAGGTGATAAAAAGGCTATTAAAGAATTAATTAGAGTTCTTGAACATAATGGCGATCTTTTATTTGTTACTCCTATTGGAAGGCCAAAAATTTTTTTTAACGCTCATAGAGTTTATGCATTCGATAATATTATTGATTATTTTAAAGATCTTTCATTAAGAGAATTTTCGTTTATTGGTGACGATGGATTTTATTCTGGCTTAGAATTATCTCCAGAAATAAAAGATGTTAATAATAATAATTATGGTTGTGGTTGTTTTTGGTTTAAAAAATTATAGTTATATTTTTTTTATTAAATTATTTAAGTAATTATTCTTAATTTTATAAAGATAAAATTTAATCTTATAAATTGGAAAAATTTTTTTGAATATTAGAAAATATAATGACAAAACATATTTGTAGTAATATTTATTATTAAATAACCACCTTCCCCTAGGTCCTTGTGGAGTATCTAATTTTTTATTATTAAAACTTATTATTTTATTCTTTTTTTTATTCAAGACAGAAGATAAGCATTTTCTATCATGCGCTTGATAGTCTTGATTAAGAGAGTAATTTGAATTTATATTTTCTTTAATATATATATTAGAGAATTTAGTCTTAAAGCCCGCTGCCATCATTCTTAAATATAAATCTAAATCAAATAATGTAGCAATAAAATTTTTATTAAAATAATATCCTATTTTTTTTATTTCATTCTTTTTTATTGGAGCACAAATAGGCATTAAAGGTGTTTTTGTATTTCCATGAATTAGTCTATAGGACTCTAAATCTCTATTTATTTTATTAAAAAGTCTCAAAGAGATTAATTTTTTTTTATTTTTTCTTGCTAATTTAATAAGCTGATCAAGATTCTTCTTTTTTAAGTTGCAAAAAAATATGTCATCTACCCAAATTATAATCCATTCCCCATTAGCTTTATCAAGTGCAATTTGCATGCATTGAACTGGTTTGCAGTAACTTTCAAAAAATTTAAAATTTGAATTTTTAGAAAAATAATTACAAGGACCAACAACTATAATTTCAAATTTTAAAGATGAATTTTTAAAATTTTTATACTGATGTTCTATTTTAGAATAATTTTTGGTAGTGATTAAAATTGAAACATCTAATTTTTCAATCATTATTGTATCGTCGCTAACTCAATAATATCCATAAGAATATGTCCTATACATATATGAGCTTCTTGTATTCTAGCGGTACTATTCGATTCAACTATTATATTATTTTTGCAAAATTTTTTTGCTTTTCCTCCTTTATTTCCCAAAAAAGATATAGAGGTTATTTTCATTTTCCTTGCTTGCTTTAAAACATTTAGAATATTTTTTGAATTCCCAGAAGTTGATATGACAATCAAAATGTCATCTTTTTTTCCCAAACCAGACAACATTCTAGAAAGATAAGAATTATAATCATAATCATTAGAGTGCGCTGACATTGATACAGAATCTAGATTTAAAGATATAGCCGAGATAGGCTTTCTATTAATATTTGGGTTTAATCTAACAAGCATTTCAGTTGCAAGATGCTGAGAGTCGCTTGCTGAACCACCATTTCCGCAAAATATTAACTTTCCTCCTTTTTTTAATCCTTTGATGCAAATTTTTGAAGCATTAATTATTTCTGGAATATTACTTTTTATTATTTTTTTTTTTACATTGATGCTTTCAATGATTTTTTTTTCAATAATAGTTTTTAAACTCATGATATATTATTATTTGAATATCGTTATTAGAAAAATGATTGCAATAAAAGATATTATAATTTTATTTTTTAAAAAAAGATATATTATATCAGACCTTGGAACTAAATAATTAATATTCTTAAAAATTTGAAATATTCCATATAAATAAAAAAATGTAAGTGCTATCAATTGATAAGTATTAAATGAATTATCACTATAAACTATCTTATTCAGAAATTCACTTGGTAAATAATTTTTTAAAATGAATGTTGAAAAGAAGATAATGTTAATAAGAATAAAGAAATTAGATATTTTTTTTAAAAGTTTCACATTTTTTTTTGAATAAGGAATTAAGGAGCTATATTTTTTAAGATTATTTACTTTAATTTGTATTAATCTTTTAAGTATTGCTAAAATTATAAACAGACTAAATGCAAAAATGATAAAAAAAATTGAGATTTTCAGGTTTTTACAAAACTCAAAACCATAAAGAATTCTGATAACATAAAAAAAGGATAAGGTTGCAACGTCTATCAAAAAAATTTTCTTTAATAAAAAATTATAAAAAATAAATGTTATTATGTATAGGTATAAATATTTATTAAGAATTTCTTTATTTAATAAAAAAAAAAAATTTGTAATTAAGAAAAAAAAAATTAAGTAAATAAATATTATTTTTCTATTTTTTTTTTGTTTAAGTTTATTTTTTTTATCTATTTCATAATCTGTTAAATCATTTACTAAATACAGTGTTTGAGCTGTAAGTGAAAATCCAATTGCAGGCATAATCAGTAATGAAAATTTAAATAAAATTTCATTAGAATCTATAAATAATAAAGGGATAAATAATAAAAAATTTTTGCTTAGTTGTTCTAATCTCAGATAAAGAAATATTTTTTCAAACATGCTATATTTGAGAAAGATGTTGTTTTACATTTTTTCTAGCGATTGCCATTATTGCACCTTGGGGGTTCTTTAATAATTTTTTTGAAATCAGAGATGAGTCGTTGACGTAAACATTGTGGTTATTAATCTTTCCATATTCGTCAATGACAGAATTTCCATTTATATTAAATCCACCAAGCATATGAACAGATGAAAGTTTAATTTTTTTTGAGTTTATTAACCACAAATTATTAGCAAAATCTTCTTTTGTAATTCTTGTTATTTTATCATCTAAAATATACGCATAAATTGCTCCAGAATTGAAAACAAATTTTAATAAATTTTTTAGTCCCTCCGTAATTAATTTATATTCATCGGTATTAAATTTGTACTTGATTATAAAATTATTTAAAAAAGGAATGTTAATAATTTGGCCTGTTCCAAATGAAAATGTTGAATGCATAATCGTCATTTTTTTAAAATTATTACAAATATCATTGTACGCATTTTTATTTGAGTATGTTGAAATTTTTAAAAAAGGAAGCGCACTTGTTGCATTTCCGAAGATATAGTTTGGATAAAAATTAGTAACCTGATCAGAAACGATGTCGTTGATATTTTCCGAATTAACCTGATTGTTAAAAACCGCAATTATTTTAATCATTGGATGAAAATGAAAATTATCCATATTATTTTTTTTTATTAAATTACTCTTTTTTAGAAGATTAAAAGAATACGGAGCCCCACAACATACATAAACATTTTTGCAAGAAAATATTACTTTTTTATCCTTAATTTTTGAAATAATTTTATATTCTTTATGAGAAATTTTTTTTATTTTTGTTACATCTGTTAATAAAGAAACTTTACCATTTAAGGATAGGTATTCTTTTAATAAAGTATTTGTCATGGAATTTTTACTTTTATTAACCATAGATTGAAATCTAGGTATCTTTTTTATTTCCCAGCCTAGTTTTTTTGCTCCAGAAATAAGATTATTGCTAAGATTATTTAGATAGGGACTTAAATTTTCAGCATTAAAATCTAGTAATTTTTCAATGTCATGATTAGTTAATAAATCTTTCTCTCTTGTTTTTTTTTCATTAAAAAAAGACTCATCAATTAGATGACATAGGCCACTATTTATTTCGCTACCACCACCAAAACACTCCCCTGATGAATATTGAATAATATCATTTCCAAATGCGCCTGTGAACCCTGCGTATTTCCACTTATTATAAAATTCTTCTGACGAATGTTTTCTCTCGCCCAGTTGCCAAAAATTACCTTTCTCAATTAATAAAGTTGATTTATTTTTTTTTATCAACTCTAATGCTGTAACAGATCCTCCCGGACCTGAGCCGATTACTATATTCTCGTAAAAGTTATCACAATTAATTTTTAAAATATTTTTTTTAACACAATTAATTTTTTCTGAATTATCTTTTTTTAAAATAATTATTGCATGAACAATCTCATAAATTATATCTGATTTTAATATTTTAAATTTAATAATAAAATTTTTTATTTGTAATTTTTGTTTAAATTTTAAATTACTAAAAAATTTAAAAAAAAATAATAAAGAAAAAAAGTTAAATATTAATAATTGAATAAAAATAAATTTTTTTATTATATCGTGGGTTTTGAATATATATAATGCAATATATCGTTTATTAATTCTTTTTAATTCGTGGTATTTTTGATCAAAAATGATTTCTGAAATCGAGTTTAGAAAATTTTTGTATATGTAAAAAAATAGCATAATTTTTACATAAATTTTTTTATGATATTCAGAGCTTTTTGTTTAATTTTTGCTCTATGTGGTGACTGATTTAATTTAATATTGCTCTCTTCTTTCTTATACCAGTTATAAGCCTCAACTATTAAATCTATGTTAGACTTTTTTGGTCTCCATTCTAGTCTTTTGAAATTAGAATTTTGATCGTAGTAAAATGACCAACTATAAGAGAGGTAATGCCATGATGAAAGTGGTGATAAATTAAGCTTATCAAGTATAAAAAGTGAAAATTTTGCAAAATTTTTATTTATCGGAAATACTTTCGATTTACTACCCACTAAATTAAATGAGTTATTTAGGTCTTCAGCCAATGTAGAAAAAATTAAATTACCAATGTTAAATTTTCCCGATAAATTTTTAATTGCCGTTTCAATCGAAACATCAACTAAATCATCAATATTTGAAAATTGGAATAAATTTTTTCCATTACCAATAATTGGTATTTTTTTATCTTCTTTTACCCAATCAAATAGTATCTGAAAGATGCCTAATCTACCGGGACCTATTATTGGTCTAGGTCTTATTATGGAGCAACTTTTTATATATTTATTTGAAAAAAATTTATTAACTTCTAGTTCAGCTAAGTATTTAGATTTTCCATATAATCCTGTGGGAGAATAATTTTCATAATCTACATTTTGATTATGTTTTGGTTTCCCAAAAATAGCTGATGAGCTCATGTGACTTAAATGTTGTACATTATATTTTTTACACTGTTCTAATATATTTACAGTGCCTAAAACATTTGTAGTTAAATAATCATTGCCTGCTTTTGTAAGAGGAACTTTAGCGGCATTATGATGGACAAATTTTACATCTTTAAAAATTCGACTTTTTTCTAAATCTTCTAATTTGCTAATATCTAATTTTTCAAATTCACATTTTTTTGATATTAAGGTGTCTTCAATTATATCTATACATCTCACTTTTTCTCCATTAGTAATTAATTTTTTTGCTATGGCTGATCCTAGAAATCCACTTGAGCCGGTAATTAAATGCATTATTTTTTAACTCTAATTAAAAAAAGTAATAAAAGAATAAACCAAATCATTATTGAGATTGTAGTTATTAATAAGCCGATAATAAATGAGAATGGAATATAATATATCTTAAAGTTACTTATATTGTCTTTTATTTTATATCCAAAAGAAAATTTTTCGAGATTGTAAAGTTGATTATTCTTTGTGTAATAAAAATCATTACTCTGCCAAAGCGGTAAAAATTTATTATTATCGACATTAATAATTTTAATTTTATTTGAGGATATGTTAGGAAAGTATTCTTTAATGTTCAATTGGTTTAGTAAATGCAAAAGTTCTTTATTATATTTATTTTTTATAATTTCTATTATTGATAAGTTTTGTATAAAATTATATTGATTAATAAAATTATAAATTTCATATTTATTAATTTTAATTAAATCATCTTTTATAAGATTCGTTTTTTCATCAGCATATAATACTTTGCTATTAGTGAACTCCTGTAAGAAACTTGCTGTATACTTAAATCTATTTTCTTTATAATCCTCATATTTTTGTGTGATTAAATTTTCTTGGAGTTCGGATAAAAATTGCATTTGAAAAGTTGCCAAAGAGGATTGTGAGTAACCCAAGCCTATTTTTGTAATATCTTCTCTCCTATGGTGATAGAAGATGTGGCATTGATCAGAGCTAATTGGTGAGTAGTAGTTAAATTTTTTATAATTAAGAATCAAATCCTCCTCTGTATCAAGCAATTCTCCTACAATATTTAGAGATTTAACATTATATTTGATACAAAGTTCGGTGCTATGATTTTGTGAGTGTATTATTTTTTGCTTACTAAAAATTAGACTATATTGTAGATGAGCATTTAATAAACCAAAATTTTCTAATAAAGAAAATATAATAATGAAAAAGATAGTCATGCGCATTGGAATTAAATTTTTAATATATTTGAGAAAAAAATAAAAACCTACGATTATGATGAACGGATAGAAAACAAAGATAGCATGTCGCCAGTAGTAAATATCTATACCTTGTTTACTCATATATTTCCAAAAATGAAATAAAGGAAAAAGATAAATAAAAAAAATAATTATAAATATTGTTTTTAGGTTTTTTATTGGATCTTTAGTAGAAAAAATTTTATTTAAGGATATGACAAATAAAAAAATTGTACAAATACTTGCGACCTGCATCATTCTTCCTGGAAATCTAAAACTTTGTAAAAAAGGAACTAGCTTATAAATACTATTGTTAGCTGAAAGATTCTGACCTAAAGATAAAAGAAAACAAATTATAAAAATGATAATTAATGTAAAAAAATTTTTATCAATTTTTAAATTTTTTGTTTTACTAAGTTCTAAAATTTGATTAATTGAATAAATAAATATTGATATATATCCGATAGTAGAAACGCTACCTTCAACCCAATTAAATTCTTTTGATAAAGACTTATAAAATACAAAAATACCGCTGTAACCTAGTGAGCCAGCAAAAGTCGAATGGAAGTTTGATCTGTCGCCTAATAACATAAGATCTAGACTCGGAAGTAATTGAAAAGATGCTAAAACAAATCCAAAACAACAAGAAATAAAAAAAATAAATAATATTTTTATTTGTAATTTTTCTTTATAATTAAATATAAATGATATTAATGCATATATACCTAATATGATGAGGCAATATAATTGATATTGATAATGCCCAGCTAGCAACATAAAAAAAATAGTTAGACTGAAAAGTAAAAAAAATAATAAAAATTTATTATGAAATAAATATTTTTCGATTAAAAAAATAGATATGGGCAAGTAAGATATAGAAGCTAAATGAAATTGATGTATAGAATCACTAAAATTTATTGTTGAAAAAACACATATTATCGAAACAGCAAAAGATATATTTTTTTCGATCTTATAAATCTTATTAGATAATAAAAAAATCCCAGAATAAAAAATTATTAAGTGAATAAAAAAAGATGCATTAATTTGATTTAGGGGTCCGAAAAATAAATTTGTTATCAGATTTATAGGTTCGAAAATGCCAGCCTGACTTTCTGCTAAAATAGGAAAACCCATATTTTGAGTAAAGGAAAATAAGGGAAATTTCTTTTCTAATATATACTCTCGAGCCGATAAGTTGTTTTCAAATAGTAAAACTTTTTTTATTACACCCCAAATCGTTGAGTCTAATATAGAATTAAGAAATAAAAATAATAATAAGATTATTATTATTCCATTATAAAAGTAATCATTTTGTAAATATTTTTTTTTGGTATTCGAAATAAAATTATTCATTCATATTCTTATAATATTCATATGTTTTCTTAAGCCCCACATCAAGAGAAGTTTTTGGTTTCCAATTTAGAGTTTTTACTCTTTTAATATCTAATAATTTTTTCTTCATTCCATCTGGTTTGGATTTGTCAAAGGTAACTTTTCCCTTATAATTAATAATAAATTTTATTTTATATACTAGTTCTTTTATAGTTAGCTCTTTTCCTGAACCAACATTAATATGCGATATATTTTTAGTTATTTTTTCATATTTTTTTTTACTGAGTTTAAAGATTTTTAAGATTGCTTCAGATAAATCATCCACATATAAAAAATCTCTATAAATATTTCCAGACCCCCAAACAGCAACATATTTATCTTTATTAATCTTTGCATTATGAAATTTTTTAATCAGAGCCGGAATAACATGTGAATCTTTTTCATCAAATTTATCTTTTATGCCATATAAGTTAGTGGGCATTACACATCGAAAGTCACAGTTATATTGATCTCTATAGGAATTGCATAAATTAATTCCTGCTATCTTAGCAATAGAATATGGTTTGTTTGTTTCTTCTAGTGGGCCTGTCAACAGATATTCTTCTTTCATAGGTTGAGGACAAACCTTTGGATAAATACAAGAAGATCCTAAAAATATTAATTTTTTTACTTTAAATAAAAATGCAGCTCTTATCAAATTATTTTGAATTTCTAAATTTTCAAAAATAAAATCAGCTTTTTTAGTATTATTTGCATAAATGCCACCAGCTCTAGCGGCGCAAATGATAATAGAATCGAATTTATTTTTTTTAATAAATTTGTAAACTTGACTTTGATTTAATAAATTTAATTTGTTTTTATTTGCAGTGTAAATTTTTGATTCTTTAAATTCTTTTTTAAAAAGTCTTAATACAGAGCTTCCGACCATCCCATTATGTCCTGCTATGAATATTTTGTTTTGCATAACTTATTTATTATATATTATTAAGAATGAGAAAATCGCAACCATTAATTGGGGTTTGTATTCCAACTTTTAATGATGGCAATTATCTCTTTGAATCGGTTGAGTCTATATTAAATCAAACTTATAAGAACTTTGTTATCTATATTCTTAATGATGGATCTGAAATAAAATGGCACAATTTATATAAAAAAGTATTTTCAAATAATAAAAAAATAATTTACTCTTATCAAAAAAATTCAGGAATTGTACAAGCTTCTCAAAAATTATTAGGTTTTTGTCAAAAAGATAAAAAAGTTCAACTTATAGCCAGGATGGATGGTGATGACATATCTGATCCGAAGAGATTTGAATATCAGGTTGATCTAATTTTAAAAAAAGAACTAGATTTAGTTGGGTGTCATTTCAAAAGAATGAATAGAGAGAAAAAAGTTTTTGAAAAAAATTTAGCTCCGCTAAATAGTGAACATTTCTTTTTTCATTTATTAACAGGATCTCCATTTGCGCATGGTTCAATTATTTTTAAAAAAGACATTTTAAAAAAAAAAATTAATTATTTATCTACTACTTTGAGGCATACAATCTTTCCTGAAGATTATAATTTTTATTTAAAATGTTTTTATCGTCAAATTAAAATAGGAGCAGTAAATAAATTTTTATATTTTCATAGATATCATGATAATTCGTATTCGATGCAAAATAGAATAATCTATAATTCCAATTTAAAAAAAAACCGTTATATTTTTTTTCTAAATAATTTTTTTAAACTAAATAATTTAATTAAAGAAAAATTTTTATTTAACAATTTATATATAAAAATTATTTTAATAAAAATAATTTTTATATATAAATTTAAATTAAATTATAAAATTATTGTTAATATTTTTTCTAGTATAAAAATTTATGATTATTTTTTAATTTTTAAATATTTTTTCATAAGAAAAATAATAAAATTTATTTATGGATAAAAAAAAAATTATTTTCTTTTTAGTGTCATTTATTTTAAGTATTTTTTTTTTAATAGAGAACTTAAATTTTTTATACAATCAAAAGAGTATTATATTTTATAATTTTGGTACCAATTCAGCTGTAGCAGACTCTTATCAATATTTTCATAATTTTAAGCAGATCAATCTGATTGATATCTTTATTAATTACTTTTTAAATTTTAATGATGTTTTTAATTTTTATCATGGAGCCAGGGTTTATCCTGATAATAATAATAATGTAAATTACTATCTATCCTTAGTCGGCGGAAATATTTTTTTATTATATATTTTTAATTTTATTTTCTATTTATATTTTATTCTTCAATTTTCTAATTTTTTTAAAAAAAAAATATTAACAATTTATTTATTTTTTACTTTTTTTAATATTATAATTTTAGGCTCCTTGTCTTTGCCAAATAAAGAAATTTTATGTTTCTTTTCTTTTAATTCATTGATGCTTTATTATTTGTAAATAGATTATAAATTTTTATTTATAGCTATTTTTTTTTCTATTTTTTCTAGATATGAATTGTCAATTTTAATTTTAATTATTTTCTTTATTAATTCTGATTTTTTTTTAAAATTTAATATTTTTTTTATAAAGAAATCAAAATTTTTTTTTACAGTTTTTATATACTTAATGTTAGTATTTTTTTTATTTCTTACTTACAAAATAACAAGTAATAATTTTATTGGATTATTTATAGGTGATTTTTCTAAGGTACCATATGCAGTTATAAATTCACATTTATTAAATTTTAAATTTTTTTTATTTTATTTATTACATATTTTTTTAATTAATTTTTTTTTAAAATTTTTTTTAGAAAAAATAACAGAAGATATATTTTGTAAGGTTGTTTATTTGTCTTTGTTTGTAATAGCACTTTCTTGTGTAATTCCTAATTATTTTTGGTTTTACTTTACTAAAAACGATGTTCTTGCAATGCAAACATCTAATTCACTGGGTGTAACTCTTTTTTTATTTAATGCTTGTATGAATGGTTACTTTTTTCTTGTTTACCCTTTTAAATTTTTTTTAACTTTGTTTGGTGGCGCTTTTCAAAAAATAAACCTATCTTCTTATGAAACTATACTTGCCTACTTTTCTCAGATTTTATTTTTTATTCTGTGTATCTTAATATTTTTAAAAAAATCTTTTATTAAAAATATGAATCTTTTTTTTACAGTATTTTTTATCTTACTAATTTTTACTCTACCTAGTTATTCCACTCATAGATATATATGGTTTGTGTATCAATATTTTGCTTTTATTTATTGTTATTCTTTAAAAGAAGATGAAATTAAAACTGCTATTTAATTTTATATTGATTATATTTCATTATCAAAATTGCGCTGTTAATAAAAGCTAACGCTGCTGTAAAAACCGGATTAATTTTAAAACTTAATACAATAAGTATTAATAAAGTAATATTATGAATGTTAAATAATTTCTAATTTTTATGTATATATTTAATTTTTCAATTCATGATATTCGGCATCAGTATTAACTAACCATGGGTCTAATTTTGGATTATTCATTATTTTTCGCGCACCTATTAACCCAGTTAGAATAGCATGATCTTGATTGTTGTATTTAAACATTCCAGTTCTTCCTATTGGAACAAAATTTTTAAATTGTGCTAAGTAATTTTTAATCGAATTTGTTTTATTTTGGTAAGTTTTTTCTATTGTAGGGTATGCTTTTTCAGATCTTATTACAAATCCATCTTTTATATTTTTTTTATTAGTTATAGATAAATATAAGATTTCTTTTTTTGCTAATTCTATTAAATCTTTATCTTTCTTTTTCCAAAAATCACTATTTTCATCACAAAAATATTCCATTGTTATTGGATTTAAATTTTTTGAAGAGGACATAAACTTTGAAAAATTAATATAATTAGAAATTCTTGCTACTTTTACTTCGGGGCTATGAATGTATATCCAGTTATCTTTGAATAATTTACCGGTAATTAATAATTGAACCGCTATATGGTTTCTATATTTAAGTGAACTAATAATTTTTTTAATTTTAATAGGTGTAACGATATTAAAATTTTTTATAGTCTCAGTGATAGGTGAGCTTGATAAAAAAAAATCACCTTTTATTATTTTTTTTTCCCCATTTACGTCTTCAATAATGACTGATGTTATTTTTTTATTATAAAAATTATATCTTACTACTGTGGTGTTAAATAATATATTTGTTTTAATTTTATTTTTAATATTATTATATAAATTTCCAGCTCCTTTTTTTGTATAAAAAAATTCATCTATCAAAGATTTCATTTTATAACTTTTATATATAAAACTTTTTAATATGGCAAAAAGATTTAATCCTTTTATTCTCTGACCAGCCCAATCTGAACCAATTTTTTTGCATGAAATTCCCCAAATTTTTTCTGTATATGTTTTAAAAAAAGTTAGATAAAGTTCTTTTCCAAAGTTTTTAATAATCCAGTCTTCAAAAGAGGATATTTTTTTTGAATAGAAAAAACTGGACATAAAATAACTAATTATAATTTTAATGCTTTTTTTTAACCCTAGTTTAAAAAAAGTACTAAATGGAGTTAACGGATAATTATAATAAATGCTTTTATAGCGTATTCTTGTTAGTCTTTTTACTTTAATAAGATCTTTACCTGCATATTTTTTATAAAAATTATTAATTTCTGCATTCTTAGTGAAGAATCGATGGGGTCCAATATCGAATAAATTTTTTTTATATTTTATAGTTTTTGCTAACCCTCCCACCGAATTTGATTTTTCAATAATTGTTACATTAAATAAATTGTCCTTTTTAAATTCTGTTGCCGCCGCAAGCCCCGCTGGCCCAGCACCAATAATTATAACTTTTTTTTTCATTAATTTGTATTTTGTAAATTTTTAATAATACTTATTTTTTAACTTAAAAAAAAATAATTTAATCATTAAGATATTATTAGAAATAGTTTCTAGAGATAAGTAAATTATCGTTGCAATAAATCCAAAGTACCAATTAACAAAATTTATGTGTGTATGAATATGTGAGTGTCCTTTAGCAAATACGAACCAAGAAACGCATATTAAAAAATAAACCGTAAACAACATAAAATCTTTTTTCCAAGACATTATTTTTAAAATAAATTTTTGGAAAATTCCAAAAAAACTAACAGCAATCATTAATTTAAAGCACATTGATGATATTTTTGTATAAGCAACTGGCCCATCGGGTGACCATGGCATTCTTAATATAATTGGAGTGGTCCATTCATTAATATACTTTAAAATAACAGATATAAGGTCTGAATCTAAGCTTTCTTTTAATGATCCGTAATTTCTGGAATTAATAGCGTACGTTCTCTTCATAATGATATCTTTAGTTAATATATTAATACCCTCAAATGTACTTTTAGATTCTAAATAGTAGGAATGAATTAAAATCGCGCATAAAAACCCTAAGATGCATGCTGCAAAAATATAAATAATATAATTATATCTAATATTAGTTTCGCTTTTAAAATAAGGCCCTAGAATAAATGGTGAAATTGCGAATAGGGTTATTGTGGTTAAAAATTCGTAACCGCATAAACTTTTTAGAAATACCGAAATAAATATACAAAAAAGACAAAAAAAGTTTTTTAATTTGGATTTTGATAAATATAATAAAAAAGAAAAAACAGATGGCAAAAACCACAAAAAGGATTGCCAAAAAAGATTTTTCGAAGCCGCAACAATCCAGTATGACGTAGTTAAAGTAATAATAAACAAGTATGAAAATTTTTTATCAAAAACTTTACTCATGAGATGAAATAAAGAAATAATTGTAAGAGACATAAGAAAAGCTGTAATTTGATGAAATAAATTAATATTAGGAATATGTTTATATAAATATTTAAATATACGACCCTGAAGACCATAACTGCTCTTGTATTCTACATATTTAAAATTTTTTATTTTATCATCATTAAATATTTTGTAAGTGTTTACGTCACTTTCATCACTTTTTCCAAGTCCCCAATTACTTTTATTTTCAATTCGGATGTTATTAATGTTTCCAATTACCAAAGCTTCAGAGTCTGTTTGCCAACTTTCAAAAAAACCTTGATCTATTATTTGGAAAATATTTTTATAAAATATTTGCTGGATTAAAATTAAAAAAAAAATAAATTTTATTATCTGTTTAAAATTTTCTTTTATTTTATCTTTTATATATAGATAAAATAATATTAAAACCGTAACAGCAATTAATTCATTTAAAATAATAGGTAAATAATTTAAAAATTTTTCTATCACTATAAAAAACAGATATATATTATGTTAAATTTTATTTTATAGTAATTTACTGTAATTAAATGATAAAAATATTTGTAATTGGAGAGACCGGTTACATTGGTAGCGAAATATTAATAGATTTGTTAAGAAAAGTTATCTAGTATGTGTAGCTGATAATCTTCAGACTGATTTTAAATTTTTATTATATAAAAAATAATTTCTTTAAATTAGATATAAAAGATGAAAAAAAATAAAATTAACAACATTGCTCATCTGGCCGTTTGATTAGGTGCGCAAGAATCAATGGTTTTCCAAAAAAATATTAAATTTATTTTAAGGGACTTTTTTATTTAGATTATTTAAGCGTTAATTTTTTACAAAACGACGATATTCATATTTTTTTTAATAGAGGATTTGACACAATTATTTGTTTTTTTTGTTTTTATTATTTATCTAATTATTAAATTTTTTCTAATTAAAAATATAAAAATTAGCGATGAATTTTTATTTAGCTCGATAGTGGTTATACTTTATCAATAAAATTGCACTGGTAACAAAAGATAGTGTAACTGCAAATATTGGATTAATTTTAAAACTTAATACAATAAGTATTAATAAAGTAATATTATGAATGTTAAATAATATTATTGTTTTTAAGTGGGAAATTTTTTTATTTTTTACTCCTTGTAAAAAAAAATAGTCAAATAATCTTTCCCATGGTTTTTTTCCTTTAGAAATTTTTATTAAAATTGTTAATGTTACATCAAGCAATGGGTACATAATGATTATTAACGATACATACCATAAATCGTGTTGCACAAATCTTATTGCAACCCAACCAATTAAATATCCAAAAACAATACTTCCGCTATCTCCCATAAACACTTTAGCCGGAGGTTTGTTTAGGATTAAAAATCCCATTGAAATGGGGAGAAGTATTAAAAAAAAATATTTTTCTATTATGTCATTATTTGAAATTTGACATGAAATTATTGTAGCTAAACAGACAAAAATTACATGGGATATTGCAAATCCATCTATCCCATCAATAAAATTAATAATATTTATATAATAAATCCAAAAATAGATAATTAAGATTAAACTTAGCTTAAACGGTATAGATTTAATCACATGACTCTCTAAAGTTGTTAAAGATAAAAAAACTATAATGGTTTGAAAAATAAATCTATATATAGGACTAATAGATTTTAGATCATCAGCGAAGGATATGGCTCCAAGTAATATTATTGAGCCAATTAATATCTCAGGCCTTGATATCGTTATAAAATATTTTTTATTGAATAAATAAAAAATAAAAATTAAAAAAATAAAAATTAAAAAAATTATTATACCAGCCGAAGTTGGAATTATCTTTTTATTTATATTTTTAGATAAGTTTTCAGGAATATTAAAAATATTTTTATCATTACAAAATTGTATATAAGCATTAATTAAACTGTATGAAACAAGTAAAGTAATGATAAAATAACTTATATTGAGTAGTATCTTCATGTGATTTATTGTAATGTCATCCAAATATACTATTATTATTTTTAATTGAGAATAGTAGTAAAATTATTGACTAAATGAAAAAAGTTGCCTTGATATTTGGAATAACTGGACAAGACGGTTCTTTACTTGCGCGCCTATTACTCAAAAAAAATTATATAGTTCATGGAGTCAAAAGAAGGAGCTCGTCTTTTAATACTGAAAGAATTGATGATATTTATAAAGATTTGCATGAACGAAATACCAATCTATTACTTCATTATGGAGATTTAACAGACTCTACGAATATAATTTCTATAATTCAAAAAACAAAACCCCATGAGATATATAACCTTGCGGCACAAAGTCATGTGAAGGTTAGTTTTGAAACGCCAGAATATACTGCAAATGCTGATGCTTTAGGGACATTAAGAATTTTAGAGGCAATCAGAATATTGAATTTAAAAAGTAAAGTAAAATTTTATCAAGCTTCTACCTCGGAAATGTTTGGAGATTCTAAACCTCCGCAAAGTGAAAAAACAGAATTCCAGCCTAATAGTCCCTATGCTGTTGCAAAACTTTATGCGCATTGGATAACTAAATCATATAGATCCGCATATAATATTTTTGCAAGTAATGGAGTTTTATTCAATCATGAAAGTTATGCTAGAGGGGAAACATTCGTAACAAAAAAAATAGTAGCGGCAGCTGTAAATATTGTAAAAAAAAAACAAAAAGTGCTTTATTTAGGAAATTTAAACGCAATAAGAGATTGGGGAGATGCTAGGGATTACGTTGAAGCAATGTGGAAAATATTGCAGCAAAAAAAATCTGGTGATTTTCTTGTTTCAACCGGAAAAGGGCATTCCGTTAGACAGTTTGTTGAAAAAACTTTTTACAAATTAGGAGTTAAAATTAAATGGAATGGTAAAGGACTTAAGGAAGTCGGTATAAATTCAAATGATAATAAAGTTATTGTAAAAATTGACAAAAGATATTTTAGACCGAATGAAGTAAATATATTAGTTGGAAATTCATTAAAATCACAAAAAATTATAAAATGGAAACCAAAAATTAGTTTTGATCAAATGATCACTGATATGATTTTATACCAAAGCAAGAAGAATTAAATTATTATCTTTGCAACATTTTAAAAATCCAAATAAATTTTAAATTATGAACATTTTTTATTCTGGCTATCAATATGATTATGGGGACAAAAAAAGGGGATATTCATATGAATATTGTAATCTTTATAAATCTTTAACTTTAATGGATAACAAGAAGCACAAAGTCAAAAATTTTAGAACAGATTTATTTCATGAGTTGGGCAGAAAAGATTTTAATAGAAAAGCTATAGAAGCTATTCGCAATAAAAATTTTGACATCGCATTTTTTGTTTTTTTTAAAGATGAATTTAATGATGAAACGTTAGATTATATAAAGAATAAATCCAAAACTATTAGTGTTGGCTGGATGTCGGACGATCACTGGAGATTTGAAACATACGGAATTAAAATGGCTCCGCATTTAAATTGGATAGTAACTACTGATGAAACATCATTTTATAAATATAAAGAATCTGGTTTTGATAATGTAATCTTGTCCCAATGGGCTTTTAACCATTTTAACTATAAACCTAGAAATTTTAAGTTTAAGCATGACATTAGTTTTGTTGGCCAACCTCATTCCAGTAGAAAATTTTATATTAATGAATTGAAAAAATTAGGTTACAAAATTTATTGCAGAGGTTTTGGATGGCCAAAAGGCAAAATAAGTTTAAATGGAATGATTAATGTTTTTTATAATTCTAAAATTAATCTAAATTTTACCTCATCTTCATTCGGAAAAAATATAAAATCATTTATAAAAATTTTTTTAAATAAGGCTAAAGAAGGATATAAATTAAATAACATGGCCACAGTAATTAATAATATTAAAATTTTTTTTAAAAAAGATTTAAATCAAATTAAGGCAAGAATATTCGAGATTGCTGGAAGCAAAGGCTTTCTACTTACTGAAAATGCAAAAAATATAGATAAGTTTTATAATTTAAAGAATGAAATAATTATTTTTAAAAATTTTTTAGATTTAGAGAAAAAAATAAAATTATACATTAATAATGATAGAGAAAGGCGTAGAATTATAAATAATGCATACAAAAAAACTTTAAAGTATCATACTTATGAGAACAGATTCAGAAATATCTTCAAAAAGATTATTTAAATTCAGAGATAAATTCTCAGTAATTCTTCCTGTTTATAAAAAAAATAATTATTTAGAATTTAAAAAAAGTCTGACAAGCATAACTAATCAAATTGTCACTCCTTCCGAAATAATAATTATTTATGATGGTCCTGTTTCTTTCAAAATTAAAGTTTATGTTGAAAAGATGATTAAGCAATTCCCTGAAATTATTAAAGTATTAACAAATGCAAATAATGTTGGCCTAGGAAAAACACTTTCAAAAGCAGTCCGTGTTTCAAAATATAATATTATAGCTAGAATGGATGCTGATGATAGCTCAAATAAGTATAGATTTTTTCATCAACTAAAATTTATCAAAAAAAATAATTTTGATGTGGTTGGAGCTAATTTGGAAGAAATCTACAATAAAAAAAAAAAGATTAGATCTAATCCTGTGAGTGACTATTATATTAAGAAATATTTATATTTTCGAAACCCTTTTAATCATCAATCTGTAATGTTTAGAAAACAAGCGGTTATAAAAGCTGGAAATTATGAGAACGTGCCTTATTACGAAGATTATTATTTATGGGTTAAAATGAGTCTATCAAAATCAAAATTTGGAAATATAAATAAATCTTTAGTGACAACTACAGTTAGTAATGATTTCTTTCTAAGAAGAACTAATTTTAAATATTTTAAAAATTATTTTAATTTTTTATTAAAATGTAAAAAAATAAAATTTTATAACAATATAGAAATTTTATTGTTGTCTATTATAAGAACTCCAGTTTTCTTATTGCCTAAAGCTATTATTAAAATATTGTACTTTAGATTTTTAAGAAGAAGCGTTATTTAAGGATAATAATTAATTTTATATGATAGTTTCAATCTTAGCCGGTGGAAAGGGTACAAGATTTTTAAAATACTCTAAAATTCCTAAACTTTTAATAAAATTTAAGAATTATACTTTATTAGAAAATATTATTACTCAATGCAAAAAATATAAACTTATTAATTTTTTTTTATTTCTAGGTTTTGGTAATAAAAAAATAGTTAATTTTTTAAAAAAAAAAGAGATTAAAGTTAATTATTTTATTGAAAAATTCCCACTTGGAACTGGAGGATCTTTAAAAAAAATTGAAAATCTAAATGATGACACTTTAGTTATTATGGGTGATCTATTATTTAATATTAATCTCAAAAAATTTATAAAATTTCATAAATCTAAAGAAGCCGATATAACCCTTTTTGTGCACCCAAATAACCATCCGTACGACAGTGATTTAGTTTCTGTTGACAAAAATAATCGAGTTACAAATTTTTTTTCCAAGAATAGAAAAAATATAATTTATACGAAAAATTTAGCTACCGCCGGAATATATTTGATTAAAACGAAATTATTGAAATTATTAAAAACAGATAAATTTCAAGATTTATCTAAAGATTTAATAGAAAAATTAATTAAAAATAAATCCAAAATATTTGCATTTCACTCTCGTGAATACATAAAAGATGTAGGAACTCCCCGTAGATATTTTGAAGCCAAGAAAGATATTTATTTAAATATTCCAAACAAAAGAAATTTTGACAATAAAATGCCAGCTTTTTTTATAGATAGAGATGGAGTTATTAATAAAGAAAGATTTAATTTATATTCTGATCCATGTGATTTTTTTCCTCGGACTATAAAAGCAATAAAAAAAATAAATAAAATGAACTATCTATGTATAATAATAACAAATCAGCCTGCCATAGCCAAAGGGTTTGTTAGTGAAAAATATGTAAACTATACCCATGACAAGATGGAGACGCTCATGGGTTATAAAGGTGCATATATAGATGATATTTTTTATTGTCCACATCATCCAGAAAAAGGATTTAAAGGTGAAGTAAAAAAATATAAAATTAGTTGTTTTTGCAGAAAACCTAAAATCACATTGATAAAGAAAGCAAAAGAAAAATTTAATATTGATTTGAAAAAATCTTATTTCATTGGAAATTCGCTTATTGATTATAAAACAGCTATAAATGCTGGAATAAAACCATTTATAGTAAATAATAATTTATTATCTAGACAGCTAAAACAAAAGCAAAATTTTAAAGATTTATTTGAATGTGTTAATTGTTTATTCGAATCTAAGTTATTAATAAAAAAACATGAGTAATATTAAAAAGATTTTAGTGACAGGGGGGGCTGGGTATATCGGAAGTAAAGTTTGCAACGATTTAATTGACAGGGGTTATGAAGTTATAGTAATTGATAATTTATCAACCGGCAATAAACTGCTTGTTAACAAAAAAGCAAAATTTTTTAAATTAGATATTCAAGACGATAAAAATTTAAATAAAATTTTTAATAAATTTAAATTTAAAGCCATTTTTCATTTTGCAGCATCTCTTAGCGTATCAGAGTCACAAAAAAAACCTATTAAATACTATAAAAACAATGTTTTGGGGACAGAAAATCTACTAAAGCATTGTGTTAAAAAAAAAATTAAATACTTTATATTTTCATCTACGTGCGCAGTTTACGGATCGCATGGAGTTAATGGAATAAAAGAATGTGACCCAAAGATTCCAGAAAGTAATTACGGAAAAACAAAATTATTAGCTGAGAACTTAGTTCAGAATTATTCTGCTCAATATAAATTTAAAAGTGCAATTTTAAGATATTTTAATGTAGTTGGAGCAGACTATAAATTTAGAACTGGACCTATTACTAAAGGAGCACTTTTTAATAATATTTGTTGGAATGTAAAAAATAAGAATTATAAAATTAATGTTTTTGGCAAAAATTATAATACTAAAGACGGAACCTGTATCCGAGACTATATTGATATAAATGATTTGTCAGAATTGCATATCTTAGCGTTTAATAAATTAAAAAAAGCAGAGTCATTTATCGTAAATTGTGGCTACAATATTGGGTATTCTGTATTAGATGTAATTAGAAATTTTGAGAAAAGTTTAAAACGAAAAATTAAAATTATAATCTATCCAAAGAGATTAGGTGATGTAGAAAAAATTTATTGCAATAATAAACATTTAAAAAAACTGTTTCCCAAATGGAAAAGATCTTTCTCAATAAAAGAAAGCATTGATAGTTCAATTGAATGGAGTCAAAATTACCTTTTTAAAAAAATCTTATAATATTTAGGTAGAACGTTTTTCCAAAGGTATTGCTTAGTATTTAATTTTATTTTCTTTTTTTTATTTAAAAACTCATCTAATTTTTTTGATAATTCGTATATATTATTACTGCAAAAACCGAAATCTTGCGAACAGTATTCTTTTACAATTCCCACATCATAACTAATAAAGTTTACATTAGCTATTATCGCTTCCTTGATAACTAGCGGGTCATATTCTTTTCTTGAAGTAAATAAAAAAACATCTGAATATTGCAGTATTGTCTTAGCTTCTTTTTCGCTTGTAGTTAGTAATATTATTTTTTTTTTATTTTGGTTTTTATTAAAAAGAAAGACTAATAGTTTAATATATAAGTAATAAATTTTAGAAAAATTATTTCCAATTAAGAATAGTTTGGTATTTGTTTTTTTAATGTCTTTAAATATCGAAATTGATCTATCTTGTCCTTTAAAAAACTTAACATTAGATATGTTACAAATAATTTTATCTTCTTTGTTAATGTTAAATTTTTTCTGAAATTTTAATTTGGAATAAATTGGTTTATTTATGAAACCTCCATTTTCTATAACATTAATCTTTTTTTTGTAAAAACCCTTTATAAATTTATAGTCTCTAAATTTTTTTGAAACACAAATTATTTCGTCAAATTCATTTATTAATTTTTTAAATATAAAAAAGTAGGGTTTATAAAAAATATTATTAAATTTTGAAAATCCACAAGGAAATAAGATTTTTTTTGAATTGATTTTTGTAATTATTGGTAGCGCAAGATCAAATGTCCATTGTTGTGCTGCGTTAAAAAAAATTATATTGAAATTGCTTTTAATTAGAAAGTTTTGATAATCAATTGTGTTCCCATTGTATCCTCTAACTAAATTACCTTTAATTTTGAATTGATTTATTTTAATTGAATTATTTTTAATTTTTCTATTTTTAATAAATGATGTTACTATTTCAACATTATGACCTCTATTTTTAAAAAAATTTGCAAGTTGAAAACTATGTTGCTCTACCCCTCCAATATGTGGAGCATAAAATTCAGAACATATTAAAATTTTCATATGATAAAATTTAATTTATTTAAAATTATAATATCTTTAACGTTATTTTTTGTTGTTATCAAATTAGCTGATTCTCAAATTCATCTAGACTATTTCCAACCCCTTACTTTTATTGTATTAACTTTGTCGTTATTGTTCTCTATTTTTTTTATTAGTGTCCGAACGAATATTATTTTTAATAAAAACAATAAAAAAAAGTTTATTCAAATTTATTTTTTTCATTTAGTAACTTGGAGCGCAAGTAATCTTTTTATTACTAGTTTAGTTGATTTTTTAAAGATATTCTTTTTTAATAAAAATTTATCTAAAAGTGAAATTATATCAAATATTTTTTTTGAAAAATTTATTGTTTTTATTACTTTGTTTTTTTTATTAATTTTATATTTTATTTTTTTTTATATTTTTAATATTCAAATAATATATTTAAATTATTTGATAATAATTTTTATAATATTTCTATCATTAATTTATTTAAATTTATTTAAAAAAATTAATTTTTATAAGTTTCCTTATATTAATTTTATAAATTTTGATCTTTTTAATATTATCAAATCTTATTCAATAATTAATTTGACAGAATTATTTTTAGCAAATTTTTTAATTCATTTAACATCTTTTTTAAATTTTTTAATTATTCTGACTATTTTAAATATAAATTTTAATTTTTATTACCTAATTTTAATGTATTTTCTTTATTATTTATCTAGTTTTTTTAGTTATTTTTTAAGCGGTATAGGAATTAGAGAACTTCTGTTTATTTCGTTATCGAGTATTATTCCTCTAACAAATAATACATTGTTAAATTTAGCAATACTTTTTTCTTCATTCAATATTCTCGCGTCATTATTAATTTATTTTTTTTTCTGTTTCTACTTACTAAAAAAAAAAAATTTAATTTAACATAGCATTTAAAATAATATTAATTAGAAAAGCACTAAATAAAAAGAATATTTTTTTGACATTAATTAAAACTTCTTAGCATTAGTTAACTCTATAATAGAAACTTTTTATTAATATATTTGTGATTTTACTTTACACATTGCTAGAAATAAAAAAAAATTATTTCCTATATTAATTTAATACGACTATTTTATTATTTTTATTGGTTGCGGGGCTTGGATTTGAACCAAGGACCTTCAGGTTATGAGCCTGACGAGCTACCAGACTGCTCCACCCCGCGATTTTTAAATATCTTTTACCAAATACTTTTACACTATAACAGGGGAATTTTAGTTATATATTTTTATAATAAATATTGTTTTAAATTTTCACATTATGTGATCAACGTGTCCTTTTTTATATGTGTGATTATTTAACATAAATCTTATAATATTAATTTAATATTTTATGACAGATTTCTTCAATAAACTAAAAAAACTTTCGTTTTATGAGTGGATTATTTTTTTACTGCCTTTTTCACAGGTACTAGGACCTACTTATCTTAATATCATATTAATATTTATAAGTTTTTTATTTATATATCTAATTTTTAAAAAAAAATTATTTTATAAAATTAATTTAAATTGGATTTATTGTTATGTAATTTTTATTCTTTACAATTTTTTAAGAGGTTTTTTTGCCAGCGACTATTCTTCTGCGATAGTTAATAGCTTTACTCAATTTCGTTTTCTATTTTTAGCACTATTTATTTATTTATTTATTCCAAGAAAAGAAAATATAAAAACTATGATAATAGGATGGTTTATTTTACTGTTATTTGTTTGTTTTGATTCTATTTGGCAATATTTTTTTTTGAAAGATATTTTTGGCTACCCAATAGGAAAAGGCTATCCAGAACTTAGTATTAGACTCTCAGGACCTTTTGGGAGAAAAATGATTGTTGGAGCTTTCATTGCATATATGTCAATTCCAATTATTTCCTTTTTTTTTCAAAAGTTTAAAAAATTTTTTTTTATAAAAAAAATATTAATTTTTTTAACTTATTGTTTTGTATTTTTAACAGTAGTTTTATCAGGAGAACGTTTATCTTTTCTTATTTTTACTGTCGGCACAATCTGTATCGTAATTTACTATCTAGATTTTAAAAAGATTATAATTTTTTTATCATTTATTTTATTATTTATAACTGTAATTTATTTTAAGAATCAGACATTTAGAATAAGAATTAACAATTTTAATCATGTACTAATTAATTTTTATGACTCTAGCTATGGAAGATTGTATGAATCGTCATATCTATTATTTAAAAAAAATTATATTTTTGGTGTAGGTTTAAAGAATTACAGAGTTGATTGCGATCATCAAATTGATCCTAGGCCACAAAGCCCTTTTCAATTTTGCTCTACTCATCCTCATAACTTTTATCTGGAGATTCTTACCGAAACAGGATTAGTGGGATTTTTTATTTTTATTTTGAGTTTTGTATTCTTGTTAATTTTTCTTAAAAAAGAAATTTATAAAAATTATTTAGATTTTAAGAAATATTTTTCAATTGCGCTTGGGAATATATTAATTCTTGCTATATATTTTTGGCCTTTAAAAACTTCAGGCAGTTTTTTTACCACTTGGAATGGCTCTTTTTTTTGGTTTAATCTAGGTATATTGTTATTATTTACTAGAAAAAATTAAAAATCATAGAATTTACCTTAAAATAGAATTAATAATAAAATATTCTTAAGTTCTTGAAAATGAATATATTTGATTATATAAGAGGTTGCCTGGTGATTATTGCAAAGGAGTAACACCCGATCCCATTCCGAACTCGGCAGTTAAGCCCTTTAGCGCCAATGGTACTTTGTCTTAAGGCACGGAAGAGTAGGTCGTTGCCAGGCTTTA
>Ga0114963_10000173_pt1 | contig 40125 bp, 33 predicted proteins | sample C_131016_EF_Meta_FD_87019 | JGI IMG/M metagenome (GOLD analysis project Ga0114963, IMG submission 87019) | Freshwater microbial communities from Lake Croche, Canada to study carbon cycling - C_131016_EF_MetaG | ecosystem: Environmental > Aquatic > Freshwater > Lake | place: Lake Croche, Canada... | reverse complement strand
GCCGGCTCGCAAGAATGGGTTGGTTCGGGGCTAATGCAAACTGTTCGGGCCAACTGCACGGCGTTACGCACACCCATCTTATGAAAGATACGAGCACGATGCGCCTCGACAGTACGCATCGAGATGCCAAGCTCACTCGCGATTAACTTGTTAGACTTGCCTTCAGCGACCGGATGAATGACGTCACGTTCGCGTGCGGTCAGCACTTTCCAGCCAGCACCTGCTCTGTTTTCTGAATATTTCATACTGCCTCCGTGTCAACACGAAGCGCAGTCTGCCATGCCCACCCAAGCTAGGATAGCTGTCAAATCTGACAGGCGGATTAACCCTAGGTATCCTCAACAGCGCTTAGAGCTCGAGATTGTCGATTAAGCGGGTTGCGCCTAACTTGGCGGCGGCCAACACCACTAAGGGCTCTGCCGCCGCAAGATCTTCGGGCGTTGGCTTATTGAGATCGCGCTGACGGCGAACCGCAATGTAGTCGACCTCCCAACCGCGCTCCTGCAAGGCGCCGGCAGCCTCGTGTCCGAGCTTGGTCGTATCGAGCTCGCCCGCCTTTAATCGCCGCTGTACGGACTGCAGCGCGGCATAAAGCTGGGGCGCTTCAGCACGTTCGTGCGGTTGAAGATAGACATTACGCGAAGACAAGGCCAAGCCATCTTCAGCACGGACCGTTTCGTGGGCCAACACCTCAACAGGCAGTTGAAATTGGCGGCACATGTTGCGCACGACCATCAACTGTTGATAATCTTTTTTGCCAAAGACCGCAACGCCGGGCTGCACACAAGAAAAAAGCTTTAAGACTACGGTGCTCACGCCACCAAAAAATCCAGGACGATACTCACCCTCAAGAATGTCACCCAGCTCTTGGGGGGGTTGAACGCGGTAGTTTTGAGGTTCGGGGTACAGCTCGCGCTCATCGGGTGCGAACAACACATAGACATCGCGATCACGCTGCAGCTTTTTAATGTCGTCTTGCAGCGTACGTGGGTATCTTTCAAAATCTTCGCCTGGGGCAAACTGCAAGCGATTGACAAAAATACTTGCCACGACAGGGTCACCATGTTGTCGGGCGAGTTTCATCAACGCCAAATGACCCTCGTGCAAGTTACCCATGGTGGGCACAAACGCCACGCGCAACTGCCCACGCAATTGGTCACGCAATTCTTGGATAGTATGAACAACCTTCAATTTTTTTGTCTCCGTGTCTCGGCCAAGAGCGATCTAAACTGCCGCGCTTGTGTAGGCCAAACGCACATAAATCGGGGCGTAGGGTTCAGCTTGAGTGATTTCTAGTAAGGTTTCGCGCGCCAACTCAAGTAACGCCAAAAAGTGCACCACAACGACAGCGGTCGGCGCACCCTCAGAAATGCGTTCCATGAAAAGCGCGCCAAATTCGATAAAACGCACGCCATTGAGGCGGCGCAGAATGTGCGTCATATGGTCTCGAACTGACAGTTGCTCGCGGGTGATGTGATGGTGGGCGTTTAACTTCGCGCGCTTCAAGATATCAACCCAGGCCTGCCGTAAATCTTCGACACTTACCTCGGGCAAGGCACGCTCAACACGTAAGTCGGCAAAGGCTTGCGAACGCTGAAAGTCACGTCCCAACTGAGGTAAGGCGTCTAGTTTTTGAGCCGCGAGTTTAATTTGCTCGTACTCAAGCAAACGACGCACAAGTTCGGCACGCGGATCTTCTGCCTCTTGCCCTGAATCAGACTTTTTGACCGGCAACAACATGCGAGCTTTGATTTCAATCAGCATCGCGGCCATCAAGAGATATTCTGCCGCAAGTTCGAGGTTGTGCATTCGAATTTGATCGACATACGACAGATACTGCCGTGTCACTTCAGCCATCGGAATATCAAGCACATTGAAGTTTTGCTTGCGTATCAAATAAAGCAACAGATCGAGCGGGCCTTGAAACGTTTCAAGAAACACCTCAAGCGCGTCAGGCGGAATATACAGGTCGGTGGGCAACGAAAACAAGGGCTCGCCATACAGACGAGCCAGCGCCACCGCATCGATGACATCAGGAGTCGTATCGACCGAAGGCGTTACAAGCGCCTTCAGGCTGGCGCCTGAAACTTGAGTCGAAGCCATGAAATTTACTTATTTTGATACACGTAAGGATCTTGACGGACTCGCGCCTGTTTAAACCCTTCAGCCAGTTCAGGGTCTTGCGGCTTGTCCCACAAGCGCGCGCGCCCGTCGCGCTGACGTTGTTCAACATCAGCGTGCGAGGCTTTATAAGCCTTAAGAAATTGAGTGATTTCTGAGGTGTAGTTCTCGGCCATGGCGTTTTTATAAATAATTAGACTGGCGCTTAGTGTACTGTAGAGCCTGATCCATGATGATTAGCGCCCTGACTCCCTAAGATTGCCCCAATGTCGACTGCCCCCGCTGGGCTACACCGCCCACAACCCGCCTCACCACCTCCAAAAAATACGGCCAAACCCGAGCGCATGCTGCCTTTTATCGTGGGTTGCGCTTTGCTCATGCAGATGCTTGACTCGACCGTGGTCACCACGGCTCTACCCACAATGGCGGCTGATTTGGGTGCCGACCCCGTACGCCTGAATATTGCGATCACGTCGTATCTGCTTGCCGTTGCCGTCTTTGTACCCATCAGTGGCTGGGCCGCCGATCGCTACGGAGCCAGACGCGTCTTTATCGCCGCTATCACCTTATTTACGCTGAGCTCTCTGACCTGCGCACTTTCAACTTCTCTCACACAGCTTGTCATCTCACGCATTGTTCAAGGCATTGGAGGGGCAATGATGGTACCCGTTGGGCGCATCATTCTTTTACGCACGATTCCCAAACATGAACTGCTCAAGGCCATGGCCTTTCTGTCAATGCCAGCCTTGATTGGGCCCATGGCCGGCCCCCCGCTCGGCGGTTTTTTAGTGACCTATGCCTCGTGGCACTGGATCTTTCTCATTAACCTTCCCATCGGCGCGGTGGGCATTTGGATGATTTTGCGCTTCGTACGCGAATTACCTCGAGACAACCAAGCTCACCCCCTTGACTGGTTGGGATTTTTTCTAAGCGCCCTGTGCATGGCAACCTTGGTCGGAGGCTTTGAATCCTTAGGACAAGGTGGGCCTTCTATCGCGGTGTCGGGCGCGCTGATTGCAACGGGTTTTGTTTCGGGCGCACTGTATTACTGGCACTCGCGGCGTCATCCAAATCCAATTTTAGATTTATCTTTATTAAAAATTCATACATTCAGGGTCTCAACGGTCGCGGGTAATCTTTGTCGCTTCGGGGTCGGTGCAGTCCCCTACTTGTTAGCCTTAATGCTGCAGATCGGTTTTGGGCTCAGTGCGCTCTCGGCGGGCCTGATTACGTTCGCTGGCGCCGTCGGAGCGATGGCCATGAAGATAGCGGCCCCACGTATTCTTGACCGCTGGGGCTATCGACGCGTTCTAACCGTCAATGCGGTCTTTACTGGCGCAAGCCTTGCCGCTTGTGCCTTTTTTACCGCCTCTACGCCCGCAGTCGTCATGATTGGCGTATTGTTATTCGGTGGGTTTTTTAGATCATTACAGTTCACAGCGATTAATACGCTCGCGTATGCGGACATCTCTCAGACCAGTATGAGCCGAGCTAGCAGTTTTGCAGCAATGGGTCAACAACTGGGGATCAGCCTCGGGGTAGGGGTCGCCGCCGAGGCACTGCACTTGAGCATGCTGTGGCGAGGCTCAAACGAGTTGATCGCAGCAGATGTTGTTGTAGGATTTTTAGTGATCGGCGTGCTGTGCGCCTTGCCAAGTGTTTCGTTTTGGCGATTGCCGCCAGATGCAGGCTCAAGCTTGCGCCAAAATCAACCGGGTTAGTGAAATAGTTTCACCAGTTCTTGGTCGCTAGTTTGTGGCACCCGAGAGTTTCACCAGTTCTTGATATTTAACGCGCTCGGCAGCTACAAAGGCAGCAATTTGCTCAACCGATAAAACTGCCGCGTCAGAACCCATCGTTTTTAAGCGTTCTTTGATATCAGGCTCAGCCAAAGCGGTCAAAAACGCCGAGTGCAGTTTTTCAAGCACTGCCGCGGGTGTGCCTGCAGTGGTAAACACGCCAAACCAGGTACCTATGTCAAACGTCTCAACGCCCGCGTCTTGCATGGTGGGCAACTCTGGTAATAAGCCCGAGCGAACCCGGGTTGTCACAGCAAGGGCTTTAACTTTTTTATCACGAATCAAGTTGGCCGCTGCAGCTAAGTTATCAAACATCAAGGCAGATTGCCCTGACAGCAGCGCTAATTGCGCAGGCGCCGCCCCCTGATACGGAATATGTACCATCTCGATCTTCGCACGCGCACTAAACAACGCCCCAGCCAGATGACCTGCGCTGCCTGAGCCTCCTGAGCCGTAGTTCAATTGACCCGGGGTTTTACTTGCATACGCGACCAAATCCTGTACTGTTTGGATGTTATTTTTTTGGGCAAAATCAATATTGACCAACAACACATTGGGAACAGAGGCCACAAGCGCGACCGGTGCAAAGTCTTTAACCGAGTCGTACGGAATCGAAGTAAACAGCCAGGGGTTAATGGCGTGGGTGGCGACAGCTCCCATCACCAAAGAGTACCCATCTGCCTGCGCTTTCGCGATTAAATCAGCGCCAATGTTGCCGCCCGCACCTGGCTTGTTTTCAACCACCACTGGCTGGCCTAAGCTCGTTTTTACTTTCTCTGCCAAGACACGCGCCATCACATCAAGCGGACCACCGGGTGGGTACGGCACGACAAAGCGCAACGGCTTGGTTGGAAAGGCCGCCGCTGACGCGTCACTTGCTAACGTGGTGCTTTGGGACTGAGACTCTGTTGAGAGCAAACTTAACAGGCACACCAGCAATGCGGCAAACAACGGTCGCGCAGCGCGTGTCACCCTGATTAAGCCGTATGAACTTACCTGAGCGGTAGAGCTAAAGTTAACCATCGTTGTCTCTCTTGAAATGCCTCGCCCCCACTTGGCAACGGCCTTGGCGCTTGCGTATTGCGACCTGTCTGATCGTTGCAGTCATACCGACGTTCGTATCGCTAAATTGAACAATGTCGCCTTAGCACCCAGAGGACACCAACCGCTTTTGCTCAATGAATGATTTGACTCAAAAATAGCTTGGTTCGTTCGTTTTGCGGGTGATCAAAAAATGCGTCTGGGGTATTTTGCTCAATGATTTCGCCCTCGTCCATAAAGATCACACGATCAGCCACCTTGCGAGCAAAACCCATCTCGTGTGTGACGACGAGCATGGTCATGCCAGTATCTTCAGCCAATTTCACCATCACCTCGAGTACCTCTTTCACCATTTCAGGATCAAGCGCCGAAGTCGGTTCGTCAAACAGCATCACTTTGGGATCCATACACAGCGAACGGGCAATCGCCACGCGCTGTTGTTGCCCGCCAGACAACTGCCCCGGAAACTTGCTTGCCTGCTCGGCGATACGCACCCGCTCAAGGTATTTCATTGCCCGGGCCTCGGCCTCGGCCTTGGGTGTCTTTAAAACCCAGATTGGCCCCAGAGTCAGGTTTTGAAGCACGGTCAAATGCGGAAACAAATTGAAATGCTGAAACACCATGCCAACGTCACGACGAATCGCCTCAACATGGCGGATATCATTAGTAATCTCGGTGCCCTCTACGGCAATACGCCCTTTTTGGTGCTCTTCAAGCCGATTGATGCAACGGATCAATGTCGATTTACCCGAACCGGACGGCCCGCAGATCACAATGCGTTCGCCCGAGGCGACTTCTAAATTAATGTTGCGCAACACGTGAAACTTACCGTACCACTTGTTGACGTCTTGCATGCTAATGATGGCATTTGCCATACATGATCTCCGAAATTAAGACGCGCCTGATATCTGAAAATAACCCATTAGCGCTGATGCTCTGTTGCCAGGCGCTTTTCTAGGGACTGACTATATTTAGACATCGAATAGCAAAATACAAAATAGATTGCTGAAATAAAAACATAGATTTCAATACTGAAGCCACGCCACGACTGATCAACGAGCGCCGCCTTGGCGGCCTGAGTCAGGTCAAAAATACCGATGATCACGACCAGCGAAGTATCTTTAAACAATGCAATAAACAAGCCAACAAGTGGTGGTATCACGATCTTGAGCGCTTGAGGCAAAACGATCAAGCGAGTTTGCTGCCAATAAGTCAACCCAAGCGAATCGGCCCCCTCAAACTGCCCCTTCGGGATCGCCTGTAAGCCGCCCCGAATGGTTTCAGCCATGTAGGCTGCTGCAAATAAAATAATGGCAACCTGCGCACGCAACAACTTATCAATCGTCAGCCCTTCAGGCAAAAATAAGGGCAGCATGACAGCCGACATAAACAATAGGCTAATCAAAGGTACGCCGCGAATTAACTCGATATAGACGATGCAAATTGTTTTGATGGCTGGCATATTTGAGCGACGACCCAGAGCCAGCGCAATCCCCAACGGAAACGCGAAGGCAATGCCAAACGTTGAGAGCATTAGCGTGAGCGGCAAGCCTCCCCACCGACTATTTTCGACATGGGTCAAACCAAAGACGCCACCCCACATCAATACCGCAGCACCTGTCAAGGCGATCAACCAAAACACTAAAAGCGACAGGTTCCAGAACCGACGAATACCACTCAAGATGATCACCCCAAGCAACAACAAGGTTGCCAGCAACGGGCGCCACTGCTCTTCATAAGGGTAGACGCCAAACAGAATTAAGCGATGCTTTTCAACAATGACAGCCCAGCAGGCACCGGTCACTTTACGGCACTCTTGCGCACTGGTGGCGGTGATAGTCGACTTCAAAAAAACCCAATCTATTATCGCGGGCACGGTAGCCAACAACAACCAAAGCGTCAGCAACGTCAGTAAGGTGTTGAGTGGCGACGAAAACAATTGCGTACGCAGCCAGTGCAAAACCGGTACCCGCGATAACAATCCGGGGCCCGAAGACGAATTCACGGCGTTGGGGTCAACACTCATATTATCTTTCTACCAACGCGATACGTTTGTTATACCAATTCATAAAGAACGAAATTGACAGGCTAACGGTTAAGTAAGCGGCCATGATCATCAAAATGCCCTCAATGGCTTGGCCCGTCTGATTCAAGGTAGTGTTGATCACCGAAACCAAATCAGGGTAACCAATTGCCACGGCTAATGAACTGTTTTTGGTGATGTTCAGGTACTGACTCGTCATGGGCGGGATGATCACGCGCAGGGCTTGCGGTAGCACGACTAAGCGAAGTACCAGGCTATTTTTAATACCCAAGGCACCAGCGGCCTCCCATTGGCCTCGGTCAACCGACTGAATACCTGAGCGCACTACTTCGGCAATAAACGCGGAGGTGTAAATCACCAAACCAAATAAGAGCGCGGCAAACTCAGGAGACAAAGTCAAACCACCCGCAAAGTTAAACCCTTTGAGTTCAGGAACGTCGAGGGACATCTGAGTACCGCTTAACCACCAAGCCAGCGCCGGTGTGACGAGCAACAAGACCAACGTTGAGCGCCCCAGCGCAAAGATCTTGCCCGTTTGGTCTTGACGCCGTCGGGCCCAAACACGAAGCGTCAGCGAAAGCAAAACCGCCAGCAATAAACCCACAAGCAACCAAGTCAACCCTTCACCGTGAACGGAGGGGATCTGTATGCCGCGGTTCGATATAAAGACACCTGCTAGCGGATGGAAGGCCTTGCGTGGCCCCGGCATCGTCTCAATAATAATCACGTACCAAAAAAATAACTGGAGCAATAACGGAATGTTACGCATGACTTCCACGTACACACTCGCAACGGTACGTACCAGCCAGTTTTTTGAGAGCCTAGCGATCCCAATAATGGTACCAAGAATCGTGGCAAACAAAATACCGCAAAGTGCCACGCGTAAAGTATTGAGCACGCCCACTGTGATGGCCCGCTGATAGGTATCTGCGGGGGTAAACGTAATTAAGCCTTCACCAATTGCGAAGCCGGCTTCACGGGTCAAAAAATCAAACCCCGTGGTGATGTTTCGTACCGAAAGATTGTGCAAGGTGTTGTGCACCATGTACCAACCCACGCCCCCGACCAACGCGACGGCCAGCACTTGGTACACGATTGCGCGTGTGGCTGGATTGTTCCAGGAAAAATTCTTTTTTGGCGCAGGCGCCGCGACAGTGTTTTTTAGGTTCATCATTCGCATTAATGCGCGACAGACAACAGCCTGCCGCGCATTAATTAATCAACAATACGCTTAACGAATTGGCCAGGCGTACATAATGCCGCCCTTCGTCCACTGCTGATTTAGGCCACGCTCAAGCATCAAGGGTGTATTTTTACCGATGTTGCGCTCGAAACTTTCACCATAATTACCAACAGCCTTAATGATGTTGTAGCCCCATTTTTCATCGACGCCCAGGTTTTTACCCATGCCCGGTGTCACGCCTAAAATACGCTGGATATTTGGGTTGGTGCTTTTGAGCATTTCCTCAAGATTAGCTTGGGTCACGCCATACTCTTCGGCCTCGACCATCGCATTAAAGCTCCAGCGAATGACGTTGAGCCATTGCTCATCACCTTGGCGAACCAGCGGCCCCAGAGGCTCTTTTGAAAAGTTTTCTGGCAAGATCACATATAAATCCGGTTTTTCTTGCGACGCACGCGAAGACGCCAAGCCAGACTTGTCAGTGGTGTAAGCATCACAGCGCCCTGACACGAACGCACCGACCACTTCGTCAAGCTTTTCGATCACTACGGGCTTAAACGACAGCTTATTCGCCCGAAACCAGTCTGCCAAGTTGAGCTCTGTTGTCGTACCAGGCTGCACACAGACAGTCGCGCCATTCAGCTCTTTCGCGCTTTTAATGCCGCTGTCTTTACGTACCATAATGCCCTGACTGTCATAAAAATTGACAGCGACCCCGATCAAGCCCAGCGACGTATCGCGCGTCATGGTTTGCGTGGTGTTACGCACCAGCACATCCACCTCGCCAGACTGCAGCGCCGTAAAGCGCTGCTGAGCAGTAAGTGGTGTCACTTTAAACTTTGTTGGGTCTCCAAACATTGTGGCGGCAAAGGCCTTGCACATATCAATATCCAGGCCAGACCAAACGCCTTTGCTATCGGGTGCGCTAAAACCAGCTAAGCCGGTGTTGGTGCCGCATTGCACAAACCCCTTCTTTTTGACGCTCTCAAAAGTGGTGCCAGCCTGAGCAACAGTGCTGGCAGCAAGAAGTGCTGCGCCTAGGGCAGCTAATTTAAGAAATTTCATGGGCAAATCTCCGAGTAACAACTAAGAGGAAACAGTGGCCTGACGGACACACTGCGACGACCGATGTTCGCAAGCCACAATTAGTAACCGCGCACCTAGGGGCACTGTAGGGGGGAAATCCCTTGACGTCAATCCCAGAACGCATTGGCAGAGTTATTATTAGGGTCTAAATGAGATAACTCATGATTGAATTTCAGCATGTTTTCAAGTCGTACGGCCAAGGCCGTCCTATTTTGGCTGACCTGACCTTCAAGGTCTCGGCAGGCGAATTTGTGTACGTTGCTGGCCCCTCAGGGGCTGGCAAGTCTACGTTACTGAAACTTATTGGGGGTTTAGAACCCCCTAGCCGCGGCTCAATTCAAGTGCACGGACACCGCCTTGATCAACTCTCAGCACGCGCGCGGCCTTATCTGAGGCGGGCAGTCGGCGTCATCCTGCAGGATACTCACCTGCTGTTTGACCGCAGTGCCATCGATAACGTGTTGCTACCGCTCGCCGTCACTGGGCTGGCCCCGAGCCTAGCCCGTGCACGCGCCAGAGCTGCACTTGAAAAAGTAGGGCTCTCGTCAAAAGAAAATACACGCCCAATCGAGCTCTCGGGCGGCGAACAACAGCGACTTGCGATCGCGCGAGCTATCGTCAATCGCCCAGCCATTTTGATCGCCGACGAGCCCACTGCAAGTTTAGACATCGACACCGCCCGACGGATTATGTCAGTGTTCAAAGACTTTAATCGCGTTGGGGTCACCACCGTCATCGCCTCGCATGACGACGCCTTAATGGCCGAATACGCCACACGAGCTTTCAAAATCGAGCCCGGCAAGTTTGCCGACTCTACCGGACAGCGTGCACATACTTTCGCCATCGATAGCACTAAACTCAAAGATCAACAGTCGCGTGTTGGTTCAGGACGAAGCGAAACGTTGCGATGAAAAGCCTGTTACGCCAACACCGCTATGCACTCGCCGTCACGCTTCGACGACTCGCAGCAGCACCTATTTCGTCACTAACAAATTTAATGGTGATTGCGTTAGCGCTTTCGCTTCCTTTGTTAGGCGCCTCGCTCTTGGTTTCGATGCAGCCGGTTGCGCGTCAGGTGTCGGTGACACCAGAACTAACCGTATTTTTAAAGACAGAAGCGCCCAGCACCGCCGCCGAGCAACTCGCCACGCGTATTCGTAAAGAGTACGCCGAGCAAGTAGCGGGGGTGCGGATCGTCACAAAAGATCGAGCAATCAAAGAGTTACGTAATAATCCGGCGTGGGAACAAGCCCTAAAGGTGTTGCCCGGCAATCCCTTGCCTGATGCCGTCGTTGTCAGCCTCACGCCAAGCGATCAACTGGCAGAGCGAGCCGACAAACTTGCACAGGTCTGGCGCAAGTGGCCCGGTGTTGACCTCGTACAGCTCGATACCGCATGGGTACAGCGCCTTGAGGCTCTACTCAGATTTGGGCGTATTGGCTTGCTGCTGTTAGCGTTAAGCGTGGCGCTGGTGGTGTTGGCAACAGTATTTAATACCGTACGGATGCAGGCCTTATCGCAACGCGAAGAAATCGGCGTCGCCCGCTTGGTGGGAGCTACTGAATCTTTTGTGCGTCGACCTTTTTTGTATTTGGGTTCGATCACCTGCAGCCTGGCGGCACTCATTGGGATTGGCATCGCGCGCCTCGCACTGATCCCGCTCAATGATGCGCTCGCCAGCCTAGCGCGTAGTTATGACGCTGAATTTGCCTTGTCATTGCCCGCGCCCTGGATGCTAGCCATCGCTGTGACCTCAGTCGCCGTGCTCGGGGCGCTGTCTGCACGCTGGTCGGTTCAGCGCAATACAAAGTTTTGAAGTGTTGGCTATGCCATTGTGCTGCCGCCATTGACGCCGATGGTTTGACCGGTGACATAGCTCGAGAGCTCTTCGCTGGCCAAAAATAGTAGGACACCGGCGCACTCTTCAGGACGTCCTAAGCGCCCCATCGGTATCGATTTTTTTAATTTCGCTTGTAAATCTTCTTTGCCCGTCACCGAGCTGCTGGCATGAGACGCGTGAATGGGTGTATCAATCACACCGGGAGCCATGGCGTTGACGCGTATCCCTTCACGAACCACCTCACGCGCTAAGCCCTTGGTGTAGGTGGTGATGTAAGACTTTGAAGCCGCGTACAAGCCGGCGCCACGCGTGCCGCCGGTATTGGCCGCCTGCGACGTGATGTTGATGATGCTGCCACCGCCTTGCGCCCGCATATGCGGGATCACTTCACGACACAGCACCATCATTGAACGGGCATTAAAGTGAAAGACTTCATCAATCGCCGCATCACTCGCCTCAGACAAAGCGATACGGCGCATCATGCCACCCACATTGTTAATCAGCACGTCGATGCGGCCGAAGCGCGCATGCACGGCCTGCACCAATTGGGCCAGCTGAACGGGATCCATCACATCGCAGCCAAAGGCCTCGGCGCTTGAGCCTGCCGCTTGAATCTGCGCCACCACCGATAAGGCTGCGTCGCGCTGCGAACGGTAATGTACCGCCACCCTAGCGCCATAGCGACCAAACGCCACGGCTGCTGCTGCCCCAATGCCTGAACTCGCACCGGTAATCAGCACCACTTTATTTTTTAAATCATTCATTGTTGTCTTTGTGATGCGTCAATATTGTATGGATGAGGAGCCGTCATTGTCTTTGTTAGGCGTCAATGTAATGTGAAAGAGGCGCCGTCATTGTCTCGGTGAAGCGTCAATGTCTCGGTGAGGCGTTAATGTTATGTGGATGTGGCGCCATCATTTCGGGTGAGGGCTTAGAGAATGCCGTCTTTCTTCTTGAGTCTGGCGTGACCCGCTTCAAATAACCAGTCGCGCCCGGGCGCCGCGGCGAACAATGTTTGCGTGTAACTGTGCTGAGGCGCTAAAAAAACATCAGCGGTTCGGCCCGTTTCAACGATCTCACCTTTTGACATCACTGCGATCCGGTCACAAACCTGCGCCGCAACGCGCAAGTCATGTGTAATAAATAACATCGCCAAATTCAATTGCTCACGCACTTCATCTAGCAAGCCAAGTACTTGCGCTTGCACTGAAACATCCAAGGCCGACACCGCTTCATCAGCAATCAAAATCTCGGGTTTCATTGCAAGCGACCTTGCAATACAAATTCGTTGGCGCTGACCACCTGAAAACTCATGCGGAAACCGCTCGAGCATCGTGGGCTCTAGCCGCACCAGCTCCATTAACTCACTGGCACGCAACCACGCCTCGCGACGCGTCGCGCCATAATTCATGGGCCCTTCAATAATCGAGTCGCCCACTGTGCGGCGTGGGTTTAATGAACGGTAAGGATCCTGAAAGACGATCTGCACACACTGTCTCAAAGGTCGCATTTGACGATTCGACAAGGGTGCAATGTCTTGCTGATGTTGAAAGATTGACCCGCTGGTTGTTGTGATCAACTTTGCCAGACATCTCGCGACGGTGGATTTTCCCGAGCCCGACTCACCCACGATACCCAGCGTCTCTCCCCGGCGAAGTTCAAGCGCAACCTGATTGACCGCCGGCGCCTGACTATTGGGATAAGTCTTCACCAGACGCTCGGCACGCAAAATCACCTCACCACCTGAAGATGTCTCGCGTACGCGAGGAGTCATACTGGGCACCGCAGCAATTAACATCTGCGTGTAGGCATGCACAGGATGCGCCAACACCTGTCGTTTATCGCCAAATTCAACCAACTCGCCCTGCCGCAACACGGCCACCCGGTCAGCGATCTCAGCCACCACGCCAAAGTCATGCGTGATGAACAGTACACCGGTGCCGTGCTCACGCTGCAGGGTTCGGATCAAGGCCAGAATCTGGGCCTGAGTGGTCACATCCAGTGCAGTGGTAGGCTCATCGGCAATCAACAATAATGGCTCTAACACCAACGCCATCGCGATCATGATGCGTTGGCGTTGACCGCCTGACAATTGATGCGGATACGAACGCATCATCCTGGCTGGATCGGGAAGACCCACTTTTTGAATCATTTCGAGTACACGCGCTTGGCGCGCTGACCCATTCAGCGCGGTGTGCGTACGCAAGACTTCATCGATTTGCTCGCCGCAAGCGAAAACCGGATTCAAGGCTGTCATGGGCTCTTGGAAGATCATCGACATGGTGGTGCAGCGCAACTGACGTAGACGCCCCGGCGACATCGTCAATACGTCTTCACCCTGAAGCAAAATCTTGCCGGCCGTTGGAACCAAAGCCTTAGCCTGCAAGCCCATAATCGTATGAGCGATGGCAGATTTGCCGGAGCCCGACTCGCCGACTAAACAGACGATCTCGCCCGGGTTGACCGTCAAACTCACCTGCGTGACAGCCTGGGCGCGATCTGCACCACGCGGGAGCGAAATGTCGAGCGCTTTTAATTCAAGCACAGGTCGAACAGCAGATGCGCTGGCTTGCGCCGGTGGTGCGCGACTTGTTTGGGTGAAACTCTCGCTTACGGGAAGACCGGTCATAAGCGTTTTCTCATGCGCGGATCCAGCAAATCACGCAGACCATCGCCAAACAGATTCACGGCTAACACCGTCACCGCCAAAAATAAGCCCGGAAAAAAAATATTGTGCGGCAACATCACAAACATTGCCCGCCCCTCAGCCATGATGTTGCCCCACGTCGGCGTTTCAGGCGAAATACCGACCCCCAGAAAGCTCAGCACCGCCTCGACCAAAATGGCGTGCGCAGCGATATACGTGGTTTGCACGATCAGTGGCGCAATCGTGTTGGGCAAAATATGCCGAACCAGCAAAACGGGGGTGGGTGTCCCCACCGAAATCGCGGCCTCGACGTAAGGCTCTTCACGCACCGATAACACCACTGAGCGTACTAACCTAACCACCCGTGGGATTTCAGTGATCGCAATCGCCATAATCACCGTTGATAAGCCCGCGTTCAACAAAGCCACCAGCGACAACGCCAGCAAAATCGCCGGTATTGCCATTAACCCATCCATTACGCGCATCACAATCGCATCAAGCCAGCGAAAATAGCCTGCCAACAGACCCAGCACCAGACCAACGAGTGCACTGATCACCGCCACCGTTACGCCAATCAGTAACGAGACGCGCGCGCCAAACACCACACGACTATAGAGGTCGCGTCCAAGTGAATCTGTACCCATTAAATGTACAAATTTAATTTTGTTGCCATCATCATCACGCAAGCTCGACTCAAAACCCGGCAGCTGGTTGCGCACGCTAGGGTTAATCTCGTCTGGGCTCATCGTATGCAAAAACGGCGCCGCTAAACCGAGGAACAACACGCACAGCAAAATCACGGCTCCAACAAGTACGCTTGGGCTTCGCACGAGCATGAACCAGGCAGTCACGCGACCTGACGATTCATTGACGGCCTTCAATACCGTATCCTCGGATCAAACAAGGTGTATGACAAGTCGATGAATAAGTTCACCATCACCGAGGTCAGCGAAAATAACAGGACAAGGGCTTGAACCGTCGGAAAATCGCGCGCTAGCACTGCGTCCACCGTGAGTCGACCTAAGCCCGGAATACTAAAAACACTTTCAGTCACGACCACGCCACCAATAAGCAATGCGATGCCGATTCCGATCACTGTCACAATGGGTACCGCAGCGTTACGCAGGGCATGGCGCATCAGCACGATCCGGTTGGTCAAGCCCTTTGCATGCGCGGTACGAACGTAATCCTCACCCAACACCTCTTGTACGCTCGTGCGTGTAATGCGAGCGATCAACGCACAATAAACGGCCGACAATGCAAAACAAGGTAACAATAACTTTTGTAGCCAGCCCCAAAACCCGTCAGACAAACGTTGATACCCTTGCACAGGCAGCCAACTGAGTTCGATCGAAAACACATACATCAACAGATACCCCACCACAAAAACCGGTATTGAAAACCCCAATACCGCCAAGCCCATCACGACGCGATCGATCCACGTTCCGGTGTAATAGGCGGCCAATACGCCTAGCGGCACCGCGATCAAGACAGACAAAATAATGGTGCACAGAGCAAGAGACAACGTGGGTTCAAGCCGATCGAGAATGAGCTCGGAGACCTGTTTTTTAAAGAAAAAAGATTCGCCCAAATCGCCCGTTGACACTTTAGCGAGCCACGTTGCAAACTGCGCCAGCACCGGTTGATCCAAGCCCAGCTTGACGCGTATCCCCTGTATCTGTTCGGTGGTGGCGTTATCACCCGCAATGATGGCTGCGGGGTCTGCCGAGCTTAAACGCAACATCAAAAACACCAACACAACCACCATCACCATCACGGGGATAGTGGCCAAGATGCGTTTTGAGATATAGCGAAACACGGCTCAGTAACCCGTCACTTGCCAGTCTTTGTGATGTTCCAGAACACCGGCGCAGGCGCTTTGATTAAGCCACTTAAGTTTTTGCGCGCCACCATGGGTTGGTACCACTGACCCAAAGGAATATAAACCGGGTACTCGATGGCCCGCAGTTGCACGGCTTCAACAAGTGCCAACTGTTTGGTCAAATCGGTTTCGCGCGAAAAATCATCTCTCAGTTTCTCAATCTGCGCATCGCAGGGCCAGCCAAACGTTGTCTTTTCACACGCAGCATTCAGATAACTGGACTCAAGAGGATTGAGAACATTATTGGTTGAAGTAATGGTGAGGTTCCACCCACCTTTTGCAACGGGATCTTTTTTGGCACGACGAACAACGACTGACTGCCAGTCCATCGACTGCATATCAACTTTAAAGCCAGCCTTCTCGAGCAAAGATTTTGCAACCGGCGCTAAATTGGCGTACACGTGGCGATCGGTTGAATGCAACAACACGATGGGTGTGCCGTCATAGCCCGACTCTTTGACCAGTTCACGTGCTTTTTTAAAGTTCGATTCAAGCAAGTTCTCCATGCCTTTGGTGGTGCCCAGTGGCGTGCCACAAAAGAACATCGATTTACATACTTTGTAGTAATCGGGGTCGCCAATCACCGCCTTCAAGAAATCTTCTTGATTAAAGGCATACCAAATTGCCTGACGCGCCCGGGCGTTGTCAAAGGGTTTATTCAGCGAGTTAAATCTAAACACATACTGATTGCCCAAAGAACTCCAATCACTGAACTGAATATTGGCGTTCTTTTTTAACATCGGCAGCAGGTCGTGCGAGGGCTGCTCGATGATGTCAATTTCGCCAGCCAAAAGCGCGCTCACAGCAGTTTGCTGATCTGCGATCGCCAACCACTCAACACGATCGACCTTCACATCTTTGCCTCCCGCCATCGCTGACGGCGGTTCGGCGCGTGGCTTGTATTGCGCAAATTTTTCGTACACCACTTTACTGCCAGGCTTCCATTCGTTGGTTTTAAACACAAACGGGCCCGAGCCAATATAGTCAGAAATTTGCTCCTGCGGGCTCGTATCGGCCACCCGCTTGGGCATCATGAACGCCGTACCAGACGCACGGCTTAAGCCAAGCATGACTGCCGCCGTCGGTTCTTTTAAATTGATTTTGAACGTTTTTTGATCAACCGCCACAAAGTCTTTGACATGAGCCATCATCGCTTGTCCAACCACATCGCGTGCTGCCCAACGTTTGATCGAAGCGATGCAATCCTCTGAGGTGACTGGCTGACCGTCATGCCATAACAGCCCATCACGAAGGGTCATGGTGTAGACCGTTTTATCTTCGCTGAGTTGGTACGTATCAATCATTTGAGGCTGCACCGCGCCCAGCGCGTCAGTCGCAAACAACGTGTCATAAATCATGTAACCATGATTGCGCGAGATGTATGCCGTTGTCCAAACTGGATCGACAATTTTTAAATCAGAGTGCATCACAGCGCGCAAAATCGTCTGTGCTTGCGCTTGTGCCAACGCAGCGCGCTGTAGCACCAAGCTGGCTATGCCAGCGATCACGATCGATACAGTCAAGCAAGTACGCCGCAATGTCTTTATGCTCATGATGCCAGTCTCCGAAAGTTATTATTTCTTTACAGCACATCTAGCTCTTGCTCAAACACACCCTGTTTTTTTTACAACACGCCAAACTCTTTGCACAGTACACCCTACTTTTTTACAACACGCCCTGTTCGATCAAGTCTTGTATCTCTGATTCTGAATAGCCTAGCATCTGCTTCAAAACATGCACGTTATCTTCGCCATAGCCGGGTGCACCACGATCAATGACTCCTCCAGCATACGCGGGTGTTGCGCTCATCTTGACCGGAAATTCATTGACGGGCCAACGACCAATTTTGGTTCCGGTCACTTCGGTTAACCACTCAAGTTCTTTTAACTGAGGATCAGTGTCGTAGCGATCGGCCGCTGTCTGGCACACGCCCGCAGGTACGCCAGCACCCTGCAAACGTGCCATGCACTCGCTCGCATCTTGCGTCAAGGCCCAGGCGCTCATTTTTTCATCAAGCGCATCTTGATTTTGCAGGCGCAACGCCAAGGTGCTAAAGCGCAGATCCCACTGCAACTCGGTCAGACCAGCTTCGCGTACTAAAGCGTTCCATTCGTTATCATCAAAACACGCGATTGCCAGCCAACGATCGTCGCCGGCACAACGATAGGCCCCGTGGGGTGCCGCTGGCTTATAGGGCGAGCGATTACCGTAACGCGTCCATTCGTGACCATTTGCCGACCAATCGAGCACTGCGGTCGCAGTTTGATAGATACCCGCTTCGCACTGCGAGGCATCAATCCATTGACCCTCGCCGGTTCGATTGCGGTGATAGATCGCACCAAGCGTGGCCAACGCAAAACCATACGCTCCAATCCAATCAAGATATGAGTAGCCCCAGCCGGCGGGCATGGCTGGGTCGGGGCGCCCAGACATCTCTGTGGTGCCAGCAAACGAAGCCGCAACCGGGCCAACGGTGCGAAAGCGTCCGTACTTACCAATACCGCCCATACCCGATTGTTGTACATAAATAATGTCAGACTTGATTGACTTCAACACCTCGTAACCTAACCCGAGACGCTCAAGTACCCCAGGAGAAAAGCCCTCTGCGACAATATCTGACTGACGTGCAAGTTCTTTGGCGATAGCCAGCCCTTTAGGGTGGCGAATATTCAACGACATGCCGCGCTTGCCTGCATTTTTGTTATTGAACTGCCCACCCATGTCTGAGTCAGTGACACCAAGCAAAGGCGCTGTCGCCACTTCGCGCGCAGCGCGGCCACCAACCGGTGACATCGCGGCCAGCCGGGTATCTGGGTTTTCTTTCCATTCGACCTTGATACTTTCGGCGCCCAACGCAGCAAGAATTCGCGTTCCACCGGCCGAGGCCAGAAACCAAGAGAAATCTAGAATCTTGATACCTTGCAAAGCAAAGGGTGCGCCACGCGCTGAAATGTTTTTGACTGTTGGGGTGTACTTAAATAGCTGAGCACGTCCATGCACCTGAGACCCGGTTGACCCCGGTAACTTAGACCCTGTGGGCGACGGGCCCTCCCCATCGGCCTTCAGGGCATCGGTATTTTTAGGCGCACTCAGCAACGCACTTAATTCGCCATTATGTTGCCCCAACAACGGGGCACGCTTGCCCGCCTGCCAAGCGGTCGCAGTACTCAACCACTTGCTAGTCGGGTAACGCAAAGCGCGACCAAGCTCGGGGTGATCGATATCGGTAAACGAATGACGCATCAACCAATGCTCGTCTAAAGCGTTTTCATGCGGCTTGCGCACGGGTGCCCACAATAAACCCGCATCTTGCGCTTCGCGCCAAGGCAAATCCTTATAGTCGTACGAGCCAACAAAATCACGTATCACTTCAAGCATACGCACTGTTTCAGCATCCATCCCCGCAGAACCCGGCGTGCTGCGCGCCTTGAGGTCAGCCGTCGCCGACGGTGCTTGCAAGTCAGCAGCCTTGCCATACCGATCTAAAAATGGCACTAGCTTGGCTTTGTCGCGCGCCGACACGCCCCAAGTCATATTCCAGCGTTTGTCTTTGGTGGCGCTCACGTTCGGGATGGGAGTTGGTTTTTCAACCGCATGGCGAGCGGTTTGACGATAAAGTGGCGCGCGACGCATCACCCACGACATCACATCAAGCTCGGTATTTTTTGCAACGGCTTCGTGCACCGCGCACGACAGATCTTGCCCTAAGCCCGTTGACTGACGCGTAATCAACGCAGCAACTACCGCTGCCGTCATCTGTTCAGCAGCTATATGATAGGCATGCCAAACCTGAGGCGCGACCGGCGGGTGTTCATAATGACCCTCAGCATTACGGTCATAGCCGCAACACATCATCACACCGCCGAGCGCCAAATGGATCAGGTCTGAGCCCTTAAAATCCTTCCAGGGGCCGGTGTCGCCAAAGGGCGTGATACGCGCGGTAATCAGCGTAGGAAATAATTTGTTCAACGACTGCGCAGGCTTGAGCTCTGACAAAAACTGCCCGCAGGTACTGTCTAAAAAAACATCCGCAGTGCTTAACAGTTGCAAACACGCCGCCTGACCCTCGGCTGTATTGACATCGAGTTGTAGCGATTTTTTACCGCGGTTGTAGGCGCAAAAGAAGATCGACCTTTCGGGATCAGTTTGCTCGCCCAAGTATGGGCCGATATTACGGGTCGGGCTTCCGCCAACCGGTTCGATCTTGATGACTTCAGCACCCAGTCCGGCTAACAACAATCCACAATACTCACCCAGTTCATCGGCAACTTCAATCACACGTAAGCCGGCTAACATGCCAGGCTTATCTTGCGGGTTGGCGAATAACTCGGCTGCAACGAAAGGCGACTGCGACATAACGTGGTCCTCTGCTTTGTCTCAAGGTGAACCACCCTCGACGGGAGGGTATTACCTTGTTTCTATTTATTGTGATCGTTACCATCATGCCCCACAAAATAGGTATCATGCAACAGCGCCGTGTGTTTTATCTCGGCGTCAGCCACTGATGCACCCAGACGTCAGAGCTTCAACGCCAAAGGATTTCGCTGTGAGTGAACTACACGCACTAAAAAATAAAATTGCTGTCGTGGGGGTCGGTCACACGGCCTATGGCGACTTTCCGTTAATCAGCGACTACGGTCTGGGCGCACAGGCGTTTAAATCTGCGATCTCAGATTGTGGACTCGAGAAAAACGAGATCGACGGCTTACTGGTGTGTCGCGTGCCGTCGTATGCCCGTATGGGTGAAGTACTTGGCCTGAATCCACGCTGGACCATGACCCTACCCGGGCATGGCCGCATGTCAGGCATGTCGATTATCGAAGCCATGTTGGCCCTCGAGACCGGTGCGGCAAAATACGTTGCGTTGATTTATACCAATATCGGTCGTTCGCGCCGCGTGAACTACGGTGGCGAAGACGCCTCAAGCTTCTGGAACCCGTGGGGCTTTACGTCACCTGGTGCTGCACACGCCATGATGTTTCGGATGCACATGGCCAAGTACGGTACGACCACACGCCAACTTTCTGAGGTATCAGTGGCTTTTCGCAAACACGCGTTGCTCAACCCAACCGCCGTCATGAAAAAACCGATCACCTCTGACGATCACGCAAGCGCCAGACGTATCACTGAACCCTTAGGTCTACTCGATTACTGCCTGATCAACGACGGTGCCGTCTGCATGATCCTAACCACCGCTGAGCGTGCAAAAGACCTCGCTAAACCACCCGTGCTGATTTCAGGCGTTGGAGCACGCGATGCGTTCGAGCGCAGCGCGATTTCAAATTTTGATCAAGATTTTTGGTACAAAGAAATAAAAGATGCAGGCACTCAGGCCTTTGAAATGGCCGGCGTCACCCACGACGATGTCGATGCCTTGATGTGTTACGACAACTTTAGCCCCACCGTGCTGTTTAGCCTTGAAGGCTTAGGCTATTGCGGCCAGGGCGAAGCGGGCGCCTATGTGCAAGGGGGCACTTTGCAACTTGGCAATAAACTCCCCACCAACACCGACGGCGGACACCTTTCAAATTCATACATGCAGGGCTGGGGCTTAAACGTCGAGGCCGTACGCCAAATTCGCGGCGAGTGCGGCGCTCGACAAGTTGCCGATTGCAACGTTGTGCAATACATCGCCTCAACCCCCTGCACCCGCTCAATCATCTACACAAAAGGCTAAATCATGACGACCCAAACCTATGACAAGCCGTTGCCGATCATTGACGAACTCAGCAAACCCTTCTGGGACCATGCCCTTGAGCATCGCTTGTCAGTACAAGCCTGCACACACTGCCGCCACCTACAGTTTCCACCAAGCCCCGTCTGCCCTAAGTGCCTGTCAGATGAACAAGAATGGCTCGTCGTCAGCGGCCACGCCACCCTTTTATCCTGGGTTAAGTTTCACCGCGCCTACTGGGACGGTTTCATGCAAGACATCCCCTACGACGCCTGCCTGGTGCAACTCAAAGAGGGCCCAATCATGGTGAGCAACTTTAGCGGCCCCACCCCTGCAAACGTTCACATCGGCATGCCGCTCAAAGTCACCTTCGAACACGTCACACCAGAAGTCGCTCTCAGCCGCTTCACCCCAGCCTAAACCGACTTAAACAATCCACACCCCCAGCACTTTGAACATCCCGAAGCCGCGTATTTTTTGCTCAGCCAAAAAATCAACGGTTCGGGGCGGGCAAAGTGCCGGCGTAGGCAAAAAACCTAAGCCATCCACCCAAGCACCGGGGGCATTTAAGCAGCCCGACTCCCCCCCGCCCCAGCCGCCGCAGCTTCAAACTCACCCAGTAATCGAACCCTTAAAGCCTGCGCGCGCACCAAGGCAGCCTCTTTGACATGCCCGTACCCCCGAATCTCTTCAGGCACAGAGGCCAGTTCAACCGCTTTCTCAAGAGACCCTCGCGACAGCTTCCCAAGTAAAGCCAACACCGTCTCACGATACTCACCAATTAACGCCCGCTCAGCTCGCCTCTCTGCCGAGTACCCAAACACATCCATCCACGTGCCACGCAAGCCTTTAAGTTTTGCCAATACTCTGAACGCGACCAACATCCGAGGTCCAAACTTTGCTTTCATCAAGTGCCCATTGTCGTCGCGCTTGGCGAACAGCGGCGCGGCCAGATGAAAGTGCACGGCCCAATCCCCTTCAAACTGTTCGTTCAAACTACGTAAAAACTCACCATCGGTATAAAGCCGTGCCACCTCATACTCATCTTTGTAAGCCATCAACTTAAATAGATAACGTGCGACGACCAGCGCTAAACGCTGCGTGCCGCAAGCTTGCATTTCAGCGTCTGACACAGCGTTTACAAACGACAAGTACTCTGACGCATAGGCCGCGTTTTGATACTCACTTAAGAACGCGGCTCGATGCTCGCGCACCTGTTCAAACTCTGAACCAGCGCGTTTGAATTCGACAACAGTTGCACCGTGTGGTGCTGGATTGGCCGCCTGATGCCCCCCACCAAGCAAACGAGCCACTAACTGCGGCTCGTGCGCAGCACGACGCCCCCAATTAAAGGCTTCAAGGTTCTTCTTTACCTGGACAGCATTTAACACAATGGCCTGCTCAAGCGAGCGCTGATGCAAAGGAATCCAACCCTGTTGATAAGCAAATCCCATCAACAGCGGATTCGCATAGACCGCATCACCCAGCAACTTCAGCGCAATCTCAGAGGCATCCACACTTTGAATACGACCCTCGCCGCATGCTTGCTCAAGCTCTTGGCGCAGCTCTCGCGCCGCAAGCGTCCAGTTGGGGTTAGTAATAAACGCCGCTGTTGGCGCGACATCAGCGTTCAACAACATCCGAGTGTGCCCCGGCCGCATCCGCGTCACCGCCTCAACGCTCGAACCCACCACCAAATCAGCACCCAACACCAAATCTGCCTGCCCAAGCGCTATCCGCGTGTTCAAAATATCTGCAGCAGTCGGCGCAATAATCGCGTGTGAAAATACGGCCCCACCCTTTTGTGCCAAACCCGCCATATCAAGAACCGAGCCGGCTTTGCCCTCTAGATGAGCCGCCATCCCCAGCAACTGACCGATCGTCACAACACCCGTGCCACCCACACCAGCAACAAAAATACCGTACGGCCGAGTGAGCTGAAGCTGTACTGGATCTGGTAAGGTCTGTACCTCAGCCTCGCTCGTCTCGAGCGGCTTTGGTCGACGCAACTGCCCGCCCTCAACAGTCACCAAACTTGGGCAAAATCCCTTCAAACAGGAATAATCTTTATTACAACTCGATTGATTGATTACGCGCTTGCGACCAAGCTCTGTTTCGAGCGGCTCAATGGATAAGCAGTTTGACTGCGTCGAGCAATCACCACACCCCTCACACACTCTTGGATTGATCACCACGCGGCGCGCAGGATCAGGGTAAGCCCCACGCTTACGCCGACGACGCTTTTCAGTGGCGCACGTTTGATCGTAAATGAGTGTCGTGACTCCGGGCACCTCACGTAATTCTTTTTGAATACGGTCCAGTTCATCACGATGTACCACTGGCACGCCAACCGGCAGGCCAGTGACTTGAGCGTATTTTTCAGGCTCGTCGGTAACGATGACTAACCGTCCTACACCTTCAGCCAGCACCTGCGCCGCCATCATCGGCACTGTCAGGTGGCCTTCAACAGCCTGGCCACCGGTCATGGCGACCGCATCATTGAATAATATCTTGTAGGTAATATTTACGTTTGCCGAAACTGCCGCGCGTATGGCCAGCAACCCAGAGTGAAAATATGTGCCATCGCCCAAATTCACGAAAACGTGATTTTCATGCGTAAACGGAGCCTGTCCGATCCAAGGCGCACCCTCACCGCCCATCTGAGTAAAGACATGTGTGCTGCGATCCATCCACAGAGCCATGTAGTGACAACCAATCCCAGCCATTGCACGCGAACCTTCGGGTACCCGCGTTGACGTATTGTGTGGACACCCCGAGCAAAACCATGGCTTGCGCTCAGCGACCACCCGCGGGCGCGACAACTCAAGTTCGCGCGCCGTAATAAACGCTAGACGCGCTTCGATCTGCGCGCGCACTGGCGCGGGCAACTCAAGGCGCAACAAACGGGTGGCAATTGCACGCGCCACCATAGACGGCGAAAACTCATAGTGTGCCGGTAATAACCACGGGCTCTGTGGAACAGCCCATTCGCCCCCATCTTTATCGTCAAACTTACCCACCACGCGCGGAATTTTTTTTCCGCGACCGATCCAGCTAAACAACTCTTCTTTCACCTGATACTCGAGCATCTGCCGCTTTTCTTCGACAACCAAAATCTCGTCAAGGTTCTCTGCAAAGCTGAGCACGCCAGTAGACTCAAGCGGCCACACCATACCGACTTTAAAGAGACGTACCCCGATTTGTTGACAGATCTCAGGGGTCAGGCCCAGATCAAGTAGGGCCTGTGACGTATCGAGGTACGCTTTTCCTGAGGTAATAATGCCAAAACGTGCTTGCTCATCCGGTACCGACCAAAGCTGACGATTCAAACCGTTTGCGCGGGCAAAGGCAAGCGCAGCGTATAGTTTTTGATCAAGCAGACGGGCCTCTTGGGCCAGTGGCGTGTCTCCAAGGCGGATATTTAAGCCGCCCTCTGGCACCGTAAAGTCTTGCGGAATATTGACCTGAACGCGCCCCGGATCGACGTCGACCGTGGCCGAGACCTCGACGATATCCGTGATGCATTTCATCCCCACCCATAAGCCCGCATATCGACTCATTGCCCAACCGAGCACGCCATAGTCGAGAATCTCTTGCACGCTGGACGGAAACAAAACGGGGATGCCACAGGCTTTTAGAATATGATCACTTTGATGCGGCAAGGTAGACGACTTAGCCGAATGGTCATCGCCCGCAACCACCAATACACCGCCAAAGGGTGAGGTGCCAGCAGCATTAGCGTGTTTAAACACGTCGCCACACCGATCAACGCCAGGGCCTTTTCCGTACCACAGGCCAAATACACCATCGTATTTCGCACCTTCAAACATATTGACCTGCTGCGAGCCCCAGACTGAGGTCGCGGCCAGATCTTCATTGACACCCGGCTGAAACACCACATGATGTTGTTTGAGTCGTTCGCCAGCCTTCCAGAGGTTTTGATCCAAGCCCCCAAGCGGCGAACCCCGGTAGCCAGAGATAAATCCTGCGGTGTTCAACCCACCACGCTGATCGCGAACGCGTTGGTTCATTGGCAAGCGCACCAGTGCATGCACACCACTGAGCCACGCGCGGCCTGAAGCAAGATCGTATTTATCGTCTAACTTTACAGCGTTTAAGGCTTGCAATTGTTTGTCTGAAAACGGGGCGTTCATTTGTCTCGACTCCTTGTGAGTAGTGTGTTCCGTTGCCATTGACATCGATCACTCTTATGAAGAAACTTAGTCAACCACGGTGCAATTGTTTAAAGACTGAGTGACATTTTATTTAGATACCACCAGCTCTGTTTTAACCCCGTCTTGGCGCTGCGGCAAGTCCTGTCTGACACAGGCATAATGCAAAATGACCTCCTTAGAGGTCAATCATCAGGACTTGACGCAAAGAATGATAAAAATCGCCCCTCGCTTAGTGGCGTGGCAACGACAGCACGGTCGTCACGGCTTGCCTTGGCAAAACACCCGCGACCCCTACCAAGTGTGGCTCTCTGAGATCATGTTGCAACAAACGCAGGTTGCTGCCGTGCTTGACTATTACCAACGCTTTTTAGCCAAGTTTCCGAACGTCGAAGCGTTAGCGCAAGCGCCAGCCGACCAAGTGATGGCACAGTGGGCGGGTTTGGGCTATTACGCCAGAGCTCGCAACCTACACGCCTGTGCCAAACAAGTCGTGAGCACCTGGAAAGGGAAGTTTCCAAACGATGCTGCCGGTTTGGCCACACTTCCCGGCATCGGGCCTTCTACCGCGGCCGCAATCGCCGCCTTTTGCTACGGAGAGCGCGCGGCGATTCTAGACGGCAACGTTAAACGCGTTTTAGCGCGTCTGTTTGCGATTGAGGGCGACCCCACCAGCCGAGCCATTGAGTTGCAACTGTGGTCAAAGGCCCATGAGCTCGTCCCCACGGCAAGCGCCTGCGTGCAAGACCCCAATTTAATGTCGGCTTACACACAGGGCCTGATGGATCTTGGTGCAACGATATGCACCCGCAGTCGCCCTCAGTGCCCCGCCTGCCCTCTTAAAAAAGACTGTATGGCATCTGTGCAAGGACGCTGCGACGAACTACCCTGGCCGCGCGCCCGCAAAGTCTTACCCGAGCGAAGCACCGCGATGCTGATTGTGTGTAGACCAGGCTACCTTTTGCTTATGCAGCGCCCAACAACAGGTATTTGGGGCGGACTCTGGAGCCTGCCTGAGTGCGCGCCCGAACTTGATCCAGAGGTAGCCGGTCAACAACTCGGCTTGAACGTCCAAACAACTGACACACTCGCCGAGTTTTTACACGTCTTTACACATTTTCGACTGACCATCCGCCCACATCTCATACAAATAGGGCCTGACTTCAGCGACCATCCCGACAGGGCTCAACCACTCGGCACTCGTGGCGAATGGTTCTCAATCAAAACACTTCACGAACGCGGGTTACCTGCCCCAGTCCGCAAGCTGTTAGACGGACTGATCGCCGCAAACTTGCTTACTTAGCCTTGCGACTGAGGCGGTCGATATTTACTGATACTCATTAACATGCCGCAGGCGATTCCGATCGTCAGCAAAGCAGTCCCACCATAGCTTAGAAATGGTAGCGGTACCCCCACAACTGGCAAAATGCCAGTAACCATCCCCACATTCACAAACACATAAATAAACAACACCATCGTCAACGAACCGGCAAGTAAACGCTCACCGTAATTAGGGGCACGCAGTGCGATTGCTAACCCTCGAAAGATCAACAGCAGGTACAGCACAAGCAACGTCACGCCCCCATACATTCCAAACTCCTCAGCAAATACAGCAAAGATAAAATCGGTCGTTCGCTCAGGAATAAAATCGAGATGGGTTTGTGTGCCATTCATATAGCCTTTACCGTATACGCCACCCGAACCGACTGCGATCGTCGATTGAATGGTGTGAAATCCTTTACCTAGGGGGTCAGTGCTGGGGTCAAGTAAGGTGCAAATGCGATGTTTTTGATAGTCATGCAGTACCACCCAATCAAAATCGTCATCACATAATTGCTCTTGATTGACATAAATGGTGCCTATACCAACCACGCCAATTAACATCACTGGAATCAAAAATTTGAAAGATATTCCGGCAAAATAAATAACAAAGAAGCCTGCGCCAAAAACAAGTATGGCGGTGCCTAAATCAGGTTGCTTCACAATCAGTAAAAAAGGCACAAGCAACAGCACACTTGCAGCGCATAAGTCTAAAAACTTCATCGGGCCTTCACGGCTATGAAAATACCAAGCCAACATCAGCGGTACAGCAATTTTCATCATTTCGGAGGGTTGGATTCTAGTGATACCTAGATTCAACCAACGCGTCGCACCCTTGCTGGTCTCGCCCATGAACATCACAGCAAAAAGTAAAATTAAACCCAGCACATAAAACGGTACGGCGAGTTTTAAAATTAAATTGGGCGGCATCACGGCGACAATCCACATCGCAATAAACGCGACATAAAAATTACGCGCCTGATCAGCAAAGCGGGCATCAGTACCGCCCACGGCAGACTGCATCACCACCATCCCCACCGCAGTCAGTAGCAATAAAATCAGCATTAATGGCCAATCAATTGATGTTAAGCAGCGTAGCGCCATCCTAAAAATAATTTTCACGGCGTCTGCCTTGTCCGAGCGGGTTCGCGTGTGCTGTCAGGCACGAGCACCTCAGCCGGGCGAGTGGCTGAAACATTGCTTTGCAAGGGCTTGTTCTTTGGATCACGCGACAACCAGGCGTCAAAAACCTTGCGCACAATGGGTGCAGCCACGCTGCCTCCCCAGCCTGCATTTTCAACGATCACTGCAATCGCGATTTTGGGCTGAGTGACCGGAGCGAACGCCATAAACAGCGAATGGTCGCGCAACCGCTCATCGATCGCACTACTTTGATATTTCGCACCACGCAAACTGTACACCTGCGCGGTACCGGTTTTACCGGCTGTGGTGTAGGGTGCGCCAACAAACGCCCCGGCAGCCGTGCCGGATACTGTTACCTCGGCTAACGCACGCTTAACAACCTGCAAATTTTCTTTTTTTAGAGGGATCTTATAGGCCGCCTCAACCACAGTTTGCGTCTGCTCATCGGTCCGAGCATTTTTTATCGTACGCACCAAATGCGGTTTCATATAGTTGCCGTCATTGGCCAGCACCGCAGTCGCCTGCGCCAGTTGCATCAGAGTAAATGCGTTATAACCCTGCCCCACAGCGATTGATATGGTTTCCCCCGCGTACCACCGCTGTTGTTCGCGATTTTTATACGCCCCGCGCTTCCAGTCGGTCGACGGCAAGACACCGCGTCGCTCGCCCTCAATATCAATACCGGTGAGCTGACCAAATCCAAAAGGTTTCATAAAGTCATGCAGATTGTTTACGCCAATCTCGGGGCCGAGCGAATAAAAATAGGTGTCTGACGACACCACCAACGCTCGATGCATATCAAGCGTGCCAAACGCAGTCGAGCCCGAGTTTCTGAAGCGCTGGCCACCAAATTCAAAATAGCCCGGATCAGAAATCAAGTCTGTCGCGCGGCGTTTATTCAATTCAAGCGCAGCTAGCGCGACAAACGGTTTATAGGTCGAGCCGATCGGATAGGTACCATATACGGGTCGATTAATCAGGGGGTGATCGGGCGACTCATTCAAGAGCCGCCAGCTTTCTACGTCGATCCCGTCGATAAAGAGATTCGGATCAAAAGACGGCTGGGACACAAACGCCAACACATCACCCGTCGCCGGCTCAATCGCAACCAAGGCGCCGCGCAAGTCTTTGAACGCTTCTTCGGCGATGCGTTGCAAACCCATATCTAAGGACAAGACTAAATTCGAACCAGGAGTCGGATCAACACGCCTGAGTACTCGTACAGGTTTTCCTCGTGAAGTGACCTCTAGTTCTTCGAGGCCGGCCTTGCCAAGCAAAGTCGTCTCGTAGGTTTTCTCAATGCCTTTTTTACCAATAATATCTGTGCCGCGATAATTACCGATTTCGCCACGCTCTTCAAGCGCCGAAACATCGCCCTCTGAGATTCGACCCACATAACCAATTACGTGTCCGGCGGATTTTCCTTGAGGATATTCACGCACCCAGCGGGCCCGCAACTGCACACCGGCAAAGCGCAAAGAATTAGCCGAAAAAAAGGCAGCCTCTGTTTCATTTAAATTATTACGCAAGACGATACTTGCATATTTGCCAGATTCAGCTGCACGTCTTTTAAAACGTCGCTGATCTGCTGCACTGATAAAAACAATTGGGGTCAAGGCTTGGAACAATTCATCAATATTGCCCGCGCGTGCTGGCACGACTTCTAGTGTGTAGCTCAAATAGTTTCGTGCGAGGATTTCGCCGTTTCGATCAACGATTTCACCGCGGCGCGGAGGGATCGGCACCACTGCCAGTCGGTTACTGTCGGCACGCGCAGATAAGCCTTCGTGCCGATCAACTTGCAGCACCCAAAATCGCAACGACAACAAGCCAAAACAGCCAATCGCAAACAAAGCCGCCACGATGACTCGCAGCGTAAAGCTATTTTTTTGTTGCTGATCGTTTTTGTTAAAGTCGAACATGGCTGTCTGGCATCATCCCGCCGTCGTTTCTGGATCTTGCAGGCGGTGTTGAGGCAACAATAATACCCATGCAACCAAGGGCCAGAGTGCCGCGCTCAAGAGCGCCCCAATCGACCAAGACCAACCGGGCCACGCACTGACAAGAAAAGCACCAAGTAAAGCCCCAAGTGCTTTGATCACGACGAACAGCGGCAACAAGTGCAAGGCTTGGCTGACTAATTCAAAGCGTAACAGACGTCTCTGAAGCGACTGCGCGCCAAACACGGTCAGGGTGTAAGTCAGCGCTTGCAGACCGAGTGGTCCGACATCATGCACATCCATTACCAGTCCAAACACAAAGGCGATTAACAAGCCGACTCGGCGCGAATCATGTAGTGACCAAAATACGATTACCAACAACAGTAAATCGGGTGACATTGGCCAGGTACGCCAGGGCAACAAGCTGAGTAGCCAAACGCCAAGCAAGGTCATCCAGACAAAAAACAGACTGCTCGCGTGATCGATAGGATTCGGGCCAACCGGGCGTGGCAAAGGCACGGGAGGGGGAGAGATACCCGCGCGCGAAGACCTCGTCGCCTTACTTCGATTTTGTGTTTGCACGCGCAGCCTCCGTGGCCGTAGGGGGCTTCTTGGAGCCGACTGCCAAGTCAGGCTCGAGGGGTACCTGCAAGACTAAAAATTGCCGGTACCGCTCAGGGTGCGAAGACGGCAACGCTTCAGCGCGCGCGAAGCCTGACGCCGAACTACGTTGCACCTGATCGATACGTCCGACTGAAAGCCCCGGCGGAAACACCCCACCTACCCCACTTGTTACAAGGACATCGCCCTCGCGAATATCCGCATCAGATGAAAAATAGCGGACCTCGACTTTGCCTGGCGTGGTTGAGCCAAAGGCAATTAATCGCAAACCGTTGCGTAACACTTGCACAGGGATTGAAATAATCTCATCTGTCAGCATGGCTGCCTCTGAGGTCATCGGCGAAACACGCGTAATTTGACCTACTACGCCCCCCTCGTCGAGAATCGGCATACCGACTGAGATACCTGCTCGACTGCCTTTGTTAAAGACCAACCGGCGACTAAAAGTATTGGCGGGTTCGTAAAGCACTTCGACCACCACAGTTGGATGCTCTGCTGCTTTTTCAAACACACCTAACAGCCGCCTCAGTTGCGCATTTTCAGCGCCTAACAGTGCTGCGTTGGTGGTCACCTGAGCGAGTTCGATGCGTTGTCTTTGTAATGCCTCAGTCTCAGATTTGATCAAGGCGGCGGCATCAAACCAGTCGTGACTAATCGAAATCAGATCACGCGGAAACATCACCAAGCGTTGAAATGGATAGAGCGTCGCAGCCAACAATTCTCGTACTGGATTGGTGCTTTTGTAGGTTGCGTCTGTAAACAGCAACGCGAACGCAACCAACACGAGCAAGGTCAGTTTGACTTCAGCGGCGGGGCCGCGTCGAAAGAGCCTGAGAGTGGCGGGTCGTCGCATGATGGCTCGGTACTTAATCACTCGCAACCAACGCACCTCTGGCGCTGGCTGGATGGGTTTCGTGCAGACGCCAACCGTGGTGTCTCATCGCCCGTTGACGCTCAGCAGCACTAGTCGTCAATAAAAATTGCGCCTAATTTTTCTAAATGCTCGAGGGCATCGCCACAACCACGCACCACACACGTCAAGGGGTCGTCGGCCACGATCACAGGCAAACCAGTTTCTTCTTGCAATAAACGATCTAGGTCACGCAACAAGGCGCCGCCGCCCGTCAACGAAATACCCTTGTCGGTGATATCGGCACCAAGTTCGGGCGGAGTGTTTTCGAGCGCAATCTTGACCGCTAAGACAATTTGGTTCAATGGATCGGTCAGCGACTCAAGAATCTCGTTTGAGGATACCGTGAAGCTGCGGGGAACACCCTCGGCCAAGTTACGACCTTTAACCTCGATCTCGCGAACTTCAGAACCCGGGAAAGCCGAACCGATTTGCTTTTTAATGTGCTCAGCGGTGGGTTCGCCGATCAGCATTCCGTAGTTACGCCGAATGTAATTGACGATCGCTTCGTCGAATTTATCGCCGCCCACACGCACGGAGCCTTTGTAAACCATACCGCCCAACGAGATGACTGCCACCTCGGTTGTGCCCCCGCCAATGTCAACGACCATTGAGCCGCTTGCGTCTGATACGTTGAGTCCAGCACCAATCGCGGCAGCCATCGGCTCTTCGATCAAGTAGACTTGGCTGGCACCAGCGCCCAGGGCAGACTCGCGAATTGCACGTCGCTCGACCTGCGTTGAACCGCAAGGAACGCACACGATGATACGTGGGCTTGGGGCAAACATGTTTCGCGGATGGACCATGCGAATAAATTGCTTGAGCATTTGCTCAGTCACAGTGAAGTCGGCGATCACGCCGTCTTTCATTGGACGAATTGCCTCAATGTTGCCGGGCACACGACCCAGCATCTGTTTAGCCTCGCGCCCTACCGCTTGAATGATTTTTTTACCGCCGGGGCCGCCATCATGACGAATTGCTACAACAGAGGGCTCGTCGAGCACAATACCCTTGCCACGAACATAGATGAGCGTGTTGGCGGTACCGAGATCGATCGCCATATCGCTTGAGAAATAACTACGCAGGAATCCGAACATTAGAGCCCAGCCAGAATAAAAGTTGATGCACGCAACATGCCGTGAATAGCCTGTCATCATAACTTATAATTCTCTTTAGATCGGCAAAACAAGCTTACGTCAAGCTCGTAAAGTTACCTTACCTGAGCCGCTCTATTTTTCAAAAAGTAGCGACTGATGGCAATTACCGAACAAGAAGTCACCCAAATCGCGCGACTGGCACGACTCACCTTGTCGCCTGGGCAAAGCCTTCAGGCGCAGGGCGATCTCAACAAGATTCTTGGGCTCATCCAAGAGTTGCAGGCTGTCGACACCCGCGGGATCGAGCCACTCGCGCATCCCCTGTCGGCTCTGCGAGACGTCCATTTGCGGCTACGCGAGGATATAGTCACCGAGATTTCCTCGCCAGAGCGGCGCGAAGCGCTGATGGTCAACGCCCCTGGCAAGGCTGAGGGGCTATTTTTAGTTCCAAAGGTGATTGAATAAATGAGCACTGCACTTCATGCGTTTCCAACGCTGGCAAGCCTGCAGGCGGCCCTCGCCCAAGGCAAGCTCAGTGCCACCGAGCTTGCTCAAGACTGCCTGAGGCAGATTCAAGCCCAGCAAGGGCTCAACGCCTTCGTACACGTTGACGCTGACCTCTCGCTCGCGCAGGCGCGCGCCTCCGACGCAAGCCGCGCTGCGGGCATATCAGGCCCGTTATCGGGCATCCCGATTGCCCATAAAGATGTATTTGTGACCCAAGGCTGGCGCAGCACGGCAGGCAGCAAAATGTTAAAGAATTACGTCAGCCCGTTTGATGCCACGGTCGTCAATCGCTTGCTGACTGCAGGCTGCGTCAGCCTGGGCAAACTAAATTGCGACGAATTTGCCATGGGCTCGGGCAACGAGCATTCAGTGTTCGGGCCCGCCCATAACCCTTGGGACCTCACTTGTGTACCCGGCGGCTCGTCTGGCGGCTCGGCTGCCGCTGTGGCGGCCCGACTCATATTTGCCAGTACTGGCACAGATACCGGGGGGTCGGTGCGCCAGCCGGCAGCGCTGTGTGGGGTCAGCGGGATTAAGCCCACTTACGGCGTGGTCTCGCGCTACGGCATGATTGCCTATGGATCTAGTCTCGATCAAGCTGGTGTGATGGCGCCTGCGGCGGCAGACTTGGTTGCTTTGCTTGATACGATCAGCGGCTTTGACGTTCGAGACGCCACCAGCGCCGAGCATTGTCTTGGCGTACCGAACGCACCCGGTCGTATTCAAAGCGATTACAACAAAGCAAGTGCTCACTTCGATTCTCAGGCCCTTTTGCCTCTTAACGGTTTGCGGATTGGCGTACCAAGCGAGTATTTTGGTGAGGGGCTTTCGTCTGATGTTGGGGCGGCCATCGAGACCGCGTTGAGTCAATTCGAGCAACTTGGCGCCCAACGTGTCCCGATCTCGCTACCGCGCACGCGCTTGTCGATCCCCGCCTATTACGTCATCGCGCCTGCCGAAGCCTCGAGTAATCTATCGCGCTACGACGGGGTGCGCTATGGGCATCGTAGCGAGTCGTATACCGATCTCGCTGACATGACCGGCCGCTCGCGTTCCGAGGGCTTTGGTGCCGAGGTGCAGCGCAGAATCATGGTGGGCACATATGTGCTGTCACATGGCTATTACGACGCCTATTATTTACAGGCACAGCGCTTACGCCGCATGATCGCTGAAGATTTCCAGGCGGCATTCACACAGCAATGCGATGTCATCATGGGTCCGGTCACACCCACAGTCGCCAAGGCAATTGGCGACAATCAAGACGACCCGACCGCAGACTGGTTAGCCGACATCTACACGCTAAGTTTAAACCTCGCCGGATTACCTGGCATGTCGGTACCTTGCGGTTTTGGTACAAGTGCCGCAGGCAAAGCCCTGCCTATTGGCTTACAAATTATCGGCGACTATTTTGATGAGGGTCGCTTGCTAGCTATCGCACACCAATATCAACTTGCCACCGACTGGCACTTACGTTGTGCGGGGCAAGCATAATGGCTTACGAAATCGTCATTGGCCTCGAGACACACACCCAACTCTCGACGCAGACAAAAATTTTTTCGGGTAGCAGCACACGCTATGGTGCGCAACCTAACACGCAAGCCAACGAAGTCGATATGGCCTTGCCGGGCACCTTGCCGGTCATGAATCGTGTCGCGGTTGAGCATGCAATCCGTCTTGGGTTGGCCGTTGGCGCCACCATTGCGCCTCGCTCTATTTTTGCGCGTAAAAACTACTTTTATCCAGACCTACCCAAAAACTATCAAATCAGCCAATACGAAATCCCCGTAGTACTGGGCGGCTCGATCACCTTCTTTGTCGGCGACAAAGAAACCACAATCAACCTCACACGCGCCCACCTCGAAGAAGACGCTGGCAAATCGCTGCATGACAATTACATCGGCCCTCATGGCGAACTATCGACTGGCATCGATTTAAATCGAACCGGCACACCACTGCTTGAAATTGTCTCTGAACCTGAAATGCGCTCGGCCGCCGAGGCCGTTGCCTATGCCAAGACGCTGCACAGCTTGGTCATGTGGCTTGGCATTTGTGATGGCAACATGCAAGAGGGTTCGTTTCGGGTCGACGTCAACGTTTCGGTACGCCCGATGGGGCAAAAAGAATTTGGCACGCGCTGCGAAGTCAAAAACGTAAACTCGTTTCGCTTCATCGAACGCGCAATCAATTACGAAGTACGCCGTCAAATTGAACTGATCGAAGATGGCGGTAAAGTTGTTCAAGAAACACGTCTCTATGACGCCGACCTTGACGAAACACGCAGCATGCGTAGTAAAGAAGACGCGAACGATTACCGTTATTTTCCAGATCCCGATTTACCGCCGCTAGTGATTGGTCAAGATTGGATTGACCACGTGCAAGCAGAGATGCGCAAAGAGGGTGGCTTACCAGAAGAACTTCGAAAAAATCTGGTTGAAGTGTACGGAATCGCCCCTATAGACGCGGCGCAGTTAATTAGTAGTCGCGCGATGGCAACCTATTTCTTAGCGGTCGTCGAGGCCCTCGAATCTGATCCCGCTGACTTGGCGAACGTGGCTGCCCTTCGTCCCGGTCGGGCGAAACTTGCAGCCAACTGGCTGATGGGTGAAGTCTCGGCGACCCTTAACCGCGAAGAAAAAGATCTTGCGCAATGCCCTGTTGCTGCGCCCCTGCTAGCCGCTTTGCTTAAACGCATTTTAGACAACACTATTTCAAACAAAATCGCGCGCGATGTGTTTGCAGCAATGTGGGCCGGCGAAGAAAAGGGTCAACCTGATGCCATCATTGCGGCTAAAGGCCTCACCCAGATCAATGACTCGGGCGCCATCGAGGCCATGATAGACGCGGTACTGGCAGCCAACGCCACTATCGTGGCCGAATACCGCGCTGGTAAACAAAAGGGTTTCAACTCACTCGTTGGCCAGATTATGAAAGCGGCCAAAGGCAAAGCGAATCCTCAGCAAGTCAATGACTTGCTCAAGGCAAAGCTCGATCAAGCGTAGCTAGCCAAACCGAGCGTACTGAAAGACTTACTCTGCTTGGGCAATTGCAGTGGCTCAACTCTTTGACTAAATGCCGTATTGCGCCCGGTACGCCAGCACAGCCTCGCGGTGCTGCGCGAACTCGGCATTCTGTTTAAGCAGCGCCAAGATATCGTCAAGCGAGGCAATCGTCACGACAGGCAAGCCGAAGCGCTGCTGCACTTCTTGTACGGCCGAATGAGGTGACAATTGTCCGTCGGCCCCAGCGCGTTCCATGCGATCCATGGCGATCAGCACTGCAGAGGGTTCAGCGCCCGCAGCGCGAATGATTTCAACAGACTCACGCACTGAGGTGCCCGCAGTGATCACATCATCAATGATGACCACGCGGCCTTTTAACGGCGCACCTACTAATACGCCACCCTCGCCGTGATCTTTTGCCTCTTTGCGATTGTAGGCAAAGTCGATGGGGCGCCCGTGCATGTCTGGATGACCCGCAAGAGCGACCGCCGTTGCAGTGGCAAGCGGTATACCTTTGTAGGCAGGACCAAACAACATATCAAACGGCAGTTTAGAATCGACCAAAGCCTGTGCATAAAATTGGGCTAACCGACCCACAGAGGCTCCAGAGTTAAATAATCCTGCATTAAAAAAGTAAGGGCTTGTGCGACCCGATTTAGTCACAAAACTACCAAAGCGCAATACCCCTTCGTTTAGGGCAAACTGCACAAACGCACTACGTTCTGATCCCGTCGACATCGCAAGCCTCGTGATTTAAGTATTTTGATAGATTGAATTATCTCATTGACCAGGAGCACAACCTTGTTACGCATCACCTCGCTGAACCTCAACGGTATCCGTTCTGCCTACAACAAAGGGCTTGCGAACTGGTTAAAAACGCACGAGGCCGATGTCCTCTGTCTGCAAGAGCTTAAAGCCCATCTCGCCGACATTGCAGAAGATTTTCAACATCCACACGAATATACCGGCCACTTTTACGCCGCCGAGAAAAAAGGTTACAGCGGGGTAGGGCTTTACGTGAAAGACCAGCCCGAGCGTGTTGTTCAGGGTATGGGCTGTGAAGAATTTGATCTTGAGGGCCGGGTGATCCGGGCCGATTGGTCAAATATTTCTGTCATTAGCGCCTATTTGCCTTCAGGCTCGAGCGGACCTGAAAGACAAGAGGCAAAGTTTCGTTTTCTCGATCAATTTGGTCCTTGGATGCAAAGCTTGATGGATGATCACAAAAAAACCAAACGCGAGTACGTCATTTGCGCAGACTGGAACATCGCGCATAAAGAAATCGATCTAAAAAACTGGAAATCGAATCAAAAAAATTCAGGTTTTACGCCAGAAGAACGCGCCTGGGTCACCCGTGTCATCGACGAGATAGGCTTTGTCGATGTCTTCAGGCAATTAGATGATCGCGCCGAGCAATACACCTGGTGGAGTAATCGAGGCCAAGCTTGGGCAAAGAACGTTGGGTGGCGGCTTGACTATCAACTGGTCACGCCCGGCCTGGCGGCAAAAGCAAAGACGGCTAGTATTTACAAAGAAGAGCGCTTTTCAGACCACGCGCCTCTGACGATTGATTACGACTTTGCTCTGAAGTAAGACCGCGTTCAGCGGGTTGTCTTTGCACCGAAGAACAGCCTCGGTTAGATGCCCGTCGCATCAATGCGGTCAATGTCTTGTCTGCGCCAATACAACAGCCATAGCCCCGGCAACGCGATCAACACGGTCAGCAAAAAAAAAGTCGGCCAACCAGCAGCCTGCACCAGTTGTGGGGTCAACGGACCAGCAAGATAAGTGCGCCCTACCGCCGACAACGCTGACAGCAGTGCAAATTGTGTCGCCGAAAACTGTTGGTTGCAAAGACCCATCAAAAGCGCGACAAAGGCCGCGGTCCCCATGCCACCGCACAAGTTTTCGATACCGACCCCAGCGGCCATTAACCATACGTTGTGTGGACCCACTGAGATGACCCAAAACCCCAGGTTGGATACCGCTTGCAATACACCAAATAACATTAACGAACGATACAAACCAAGGCGCGCCATCAACGCGCCGCCTGCCAAGGCGCCCACAATGGTCGACGCCAACCCCAATAATTTATTGACCGTACCCACTTCAGTGGCGGTGTAGCCTGCAGCGCGAATCAAAAAAGTCGTCGACAAGGCACCTGCAAACGCATCACCCAATTTATATAAAACAATCAGGATCAAAACGGTGATGGCCTCGGGTCGTCCAAAAAACTCTCGAAACGGTTCGAGCACAGCTTGCCGCAACGAACGCGGCGTTTGCGCAGGCACTTCGGGCTCGGGCGCCCAAAAACTTGCTAAGGATGCCACTAGCATTAAGGCGCCCATCAAGAGGTAGGTTGACCCCCACCCTAACCATTGGTCCGCCAAAATCAACGCCAAGCCACCTGAGACCAGCATCGCGAGGCGGTACCCCAAGACCGATAATGCCGCCCCCGCTCCACGCTCGTCTTTGTGCAAGATGTCACTGCGATAGGCATCAAAGGCAATATCTTGGGTCGCCGAACAAAACGCAACGAACACTGCAAGCAAGGCCAAAGGCAGCAGGCTTTGACCTGGCGAGAGGCAACCCATAGCCAATATTCCCAGGGCCAACAACACCTGCATCAAGAGCATCCAACCACGTCGGCGCCCAAGCCAGGGCGGCGCATAACGGTCAATCAGTGGTGCCCATAAAAATTTTAAAGTGTAGGCTGTACCCACCAAGGTTAAAAAGCCGATCTCTTGCAGTGAAACTTGTTCAATCGTGGCCCACGCCTGCAGGGTGCCGCCGGTCAAGGCTAGAGGCAAACCGCTAGCAAAACCAAGCGCCAGCAAAGGTGCAACACGCCGGCTGGTATACAGTTTTGAGGCGGGAAGCGATGCAACCTCTGGTGCGCTGGGTAACGTCATACGCGAGTGCCTGAACCTGTGTGGTGATCGGCTGTAAACCGGTACGCCGCAAGCGTGCTGCGCCATCCCGCCAAAACCTTTACCTCACGTTGATCATTGAATGTTGCGCGCTCGAGAATACTAAAACCAAGCTGACGCGCAAGACGTTCAAAATCTTTTAGAGTACACAAGTGAATATTAGGGGTGTCATGCCAGTCGTAGGGCATTTGCCCGGTCACTGGCATACGACCTAACAAAATCGACCAGCCGTGTGGCCAATATCCAAAGTTTGGAAACGATACAATCGCCTCGCGCCCAACGCGCGTCATCTCTCGAAGAATGTGTTCGGTGTTGTGCATCGACTGCAGTGTTTGCGATAGCACTACAGTATCAAACTGCTGATCATCAAACATGGCCAAGCCATCCTCGAGGTTTTGCTGGATGACATGCACGTCACGCTGCACGCAGCTCAACACATGCTGATCGCTAATTTCGACTCCAATCCCCTGCACGCTCTTACTAAGTTTGAGGTGGGCAAGCAAGGTCCCGTCACCACACCCTAAATCGAGTACGCGCGTCTGTGGTTGCACCCACTGCGCGATACGGGCAAGATCACCGCGCAACTCAGCCACTTGATGCGTTGACATCTGACTGGACAATTGATCCTGATGGGTTTCTGGGACGTGGCTTGTCGTACTCGCTCGGGCGGTTGGCGGTACCAGACTGGTGGGGCTTGCCTCGCGAGTCATGACCGTACCCCAGTGTGGTGCGTGACCGCTGTTAGTGTCGCCGCGATGCGTAAAAAATATGCGCGCATCAACCCGTGGTAACGGGCGTCATCCAACAAAAAAGCATCGTGACCATGAGGCGCATCAATTTCAGCGTACGTTGCAGCCTGTTCATTTTTAAGCAATGCCTGCACGATCTCGCGCGAACAAGAAGGGGCAAAGCGCCAATCCGTTGTAAACGAAATCAGTAGAAAATCTGCTGTCGCTGGCGCGAGCGCTTTCGCTAAATCGCCATTGGTTGCACGGGCAGGATCAAAATAATCGAGCGCACGAGTGATTAACAAATAGGTATTCGCATCGAAATAGCGCGAGAATTTTTCGCCCTGATATCGCAGATAAGATTCGACTTCAAACTCAACGCCATAGCCATAATGAAATGCACCGCCTGCAGCAGGTTCACGTTGGGTTCGGCCAAATTTT
>Ga0114963_10000168_pt1 | contig 40863 bp, 63 predicted proteins | sample C_131016_EF_Meta_FD_87019 | JGI IMG/M metagenome (GOLD analysis project Ga0114963, IMG submission 87019) | Freshwater microbial communities from Lake Croche, Canada to study carbon cycling - C_131016_EF_MetaG | ecosystem: Environmental > Aquatic > Freshwater > Lake | place: Lake Croche, Canada... | reverse complement strand
TGTTGAATAGAATCATAAGTTAATTGAGTGATGTTGCGAATGTCTTGCACTGATAACTCAGAGTTTGTAGTGTGCTTCATAACATAGGTGTAAGCGTTCTTATGCTTACCTTTGATGATGCGATTGATTTGATTAGCACAGAATAAACGCTCAATAATAGGGCGAATACGTACTGCACATGAACCATCATGTGATGACTGCACCAATAAGAACGCAGCATGTGGGTCATTGGCTACTTGTACTCCGACTGGTAATTCCATTACCATCCAGATGTTAGCGCCATTGTTGTATTCACCTGCTGCTGTATAGCGTGCATCACCTGAGTCAACCAATGTATCAAGGGCTGAGAACACTTCCATGTTCTGCACAATCTTGTACTTGTCACCGACTACACCAATGACTGACTCGCTTTCTTCAGTACGCTTGATGACTGCTTGACGCTTAGGTACATCTAACTTATCTGTTAGAGTTTCATATGGAGATACGATTGTTTTGCGTTCAACAAACATATCTGATAGTTCAACAGTCCAGTCAAGACCAGCCTGTCGTGCTGCTTCTGATGCAGACCCTGCGTTAACCGCAGTGCCTGCTTGTACCCACGCTTGCTTGCGTGTTTTTTCTACTGACTTGCTTAGGTATGCTTCACTTAGTTGCATTAGTTTCTCTCTCTTGTTCATCTAACCAAGTTGTATGCCACTTGAACTCAAGACCATACAACTTGCAGGCATCTGCAACCATTGCAATTGCCTCATCATCTGACTTACAGTTGGCTGTAACGGTACACTCTACAGCATAATATGATTTAGTACCATCCATATTTCCTCCAATGTGCCCATGCTACTGAAGGCTTGTCGTATCGGTGAACGATATACTCCAGCCCCTTCGCAACTTGCAGGGGGGCTGGGGTCTCAGGACTTGTACCTAATACTTGTGCCACACCATACGCTGTTGAGTTAGGGTTGTCTGCTTTGTGATTCCATGCTGACTCTTTGCCCCATAGATTAAGCAATGCTCGCCATTCACCACGTCCCCATTTAGGGTACGTTTCATTGATGTACGCTTTAGCGTATGCTTTGATAGTAAACTTGTTCCATACTTGGACCAACCTTACTTCTTTTTTGGGTTCAATTGGTTGCTTGATACTAAGTGCAGCAGCCTTGATAGGGATACCAATCAGGGAAGCAACTGATAACATAATCGTACTGCCTACGGATATATACTTTGCTATTCGCTGTTGCATATTACTCCTTATTCTTCGTGCATTTCATCATGCATTCTGTCTGGGTCTTCTGATTCACATACACATGTATGTATAAAGTTACCGCATTCATCACACTCATCATGGAATGCTACATCATCTTCTAATCTTGGCTCAGTCACGGTCAATACCTGCATCTTCTGGGTCACCAGGTGCAGGTATACCTGACTCTTCAATGACTTCAATAGATACTTGTTTGATGAACCGATTGGTCATGCTTACCCATTCATCACCATATTCATCAGCCAATCGTTTCCATGCTGCATTTTCTACATCACGTGAGTCAGGGCTGTAGTCTGTTATAACTGTAGTTACCATTACAAAATGGTCAGCCATAAACAATACGTCTGTGCTTATCTTTGGCATTACTCTCCCCAATATTGGACAATAGTTTTTATTGTCGTGTGTATATGACAGTCACAATCAGTACCATCTATGTTTTCGTGGAACTCAAAGTGATTAAGGTTGTCCTCATAGATGGTGTCTACAAGTTCAGATATAGTATACGGCTTGTACTTTACTTTTGTCATGATTTGTTCCATTCAAAAGTTAGTTCATCTAGCATAGGTTCAAAGTCATCCTGTTGCATAAGGTCAATCATACCATTAGATATTGGTACAATGTTTAATGGTATGAACTCATAGCCATCATAGGTATCCCAGATAAGTAATGCTTTGTATTCTGTGCCATTTGCATCTCTAATTATCATGGTGCGTTTCCACCCTAAAGTTTCTTCGTTTGTTACTTCCACTCCACATACATTAAGTATGTCTTTGCTAGTAGTCATGATTTGTATACTACTGCAGTATAGATATCACGGGCATACATTTGGCTATCCGACCATGCTGTTTCACCATAAAAGTATTTAGTTCTATAACCTTTGACTAAAGGTATAGCCTTCATGAATGCATCATCAATATCAGCATAATATATTTCTACAATTTTATTGCCTAAGTCTGAAGCATATATCCATGCTTTTACTTCTGATACTTTGGGTTTAGTTAGTCTGCTGTGCATGTTTATTTTTCTTCTCCATAAATACCTGCTACTACCTTAGGGTGTAGTTCAGCACGCAACTTAGCAAACCCTGATGGTGTCCAGCCTGCTTTAAACACACGATACAACAACATGGCTAGTGAGTAACCGTTTTGTGCATTGCTTAGTGTAAGGAATGCATCTGCTGTATCACCCATCTCATATTGCAGTGCTGCTAGTAGTGCGGCTGGTCCGCTGATATATACTGTATCAGTAGGCGCTACTTCAATTAAACGGTTAAGTCCAGTTATAAATGGGACTGGGTCTGTTGGATTAAGTAAGCCTAATGCATAGTCACGTACTTGTATATCTGTTAGATAGTACAGTACGTTGACTAGTACTTCATCACTTTGCTCGGCTGAGTTTGATGCAAAGTATTCATCAACTAGTCTTGCGCCTACACGTTGGACAGATTGTTCTTGATTGTCTACTAGCGAACCCAACTCTACGAGATGGTCGTTTATTGTCATTGTTAGTGTCATTATGCTACCTCTACCCATTCAGTTGCTACTCGGATTAGATTGTCATAGTCACCAGACATGGACTCTTTCATGTACTGGTCTAGTTCTTCTTTGCTTGCGCCTGCTTCTTTAAGTGCGTTTGATACTCTGCTCATAATGGCAAACGCATTGCCATCATGTCCTACTAGTTGTACTTCTATTTGATACTTACTCATTACTCTCTCCCTTTTCTTTCCATGGTATGTATTGGTCATCATCTGTTTCCATTAGGTTAGTGTAGATAATTAGTTGTCCACTATTATCTACATCTATAGCATAGTCTGGTGCTATACGTGCAAGTTTTGTTCTGAACTTATACCCGTCCATTAGAAAGGACGTGGACTGTGGTAGTTGCGGCACTGCTCAGACTGACGCCTGATTCTGCTCCGTAATATTCTGTTTTCATGGAGCAGTGTATGGTTGGCATAGATTGTGATACTGATTAGTAATATACTGGCAACTAGTGCGATACTGATGCTGAGTATATCAAACATAGATAAAAACATGTGGCTCTCCTTGTGTAGTAGATAAATTGTTGATGACTTGTCCGTTGCTTTTGATTACCTTAAGCCCCCGCACAATAAAAAAAGGGAGAGTGAGTGCTGTCTTAGCCACCCACCCTCCTGTTTTTTAGTTTGTGCTTACCTCAAGTACTTCTAACTGCAATTGTGGTGCACGCTTTTCTGGAATGTCACGGCGGTCAAAGCGAGTAATCAAGCGACCCTTAAGAGTCACGTGTTGGGTATGTTCATTACCTTGACGTGCTTTGTCAAGGTCTACTAGGTCACCAACTGTAGAGTCATCTAACGCTACGATATTGATACCTGCTACGTATACCATTCTGTCCATTGTTCCATCTGATATACGTGAGATGTTACGTTGGTCAAGCCAACCTGTTGCGAGTGTACCTCTAGAACCTGTGAATGTACGGATGTTCTTTAGTGTACCTGTAATCGTTACTGTGTTCTGTATTTCCATTTGTTTCTCCTTGTTTATTAGTTAGTTTTTATGTGGAAGGTAGCCCTGCCGTAGGCAACAGGGCTACCTGTAACGTTCTTACTTACCGAACGTTATGTTCTAGTACTGTGTCGCATGATTGACACTGGTTGAACATCTTAGGTGTAGTAAGGTGGCAACTTGGGCATATAACTTCACGCTGTGACTGTGTATAGTCATCAAGCGACCAGATGTTATCAAGTTCACCGCCGTCCTGTAGTAGTACGATAGGGAGTTTGAACTCACCTTCTCTATCTGTCCAGTCGTGTCCGCTTGGCTCTGTATCTACAAGCCATTGGGACTTGTACATAAGGTTCCCTTCAGACGCCGACTCATACACGGAGTCAGTGAGGCGGGCGTCTGCCAACTCTACGCACTCTGTGCAGAGTTGCTCTTGTGCTATGCACTCAGGACAGACGTTGCTGATTGTGAGTGAGTCTTCCTGTGTGTATGTTACTTCGTTCATCTTTAAGCCTTTCAGTAGTTAAATCAACAGCACATACTGTCGGGATACCGCGACATCCCGCTGTCACTCTTGCCCTGTCTGGCGAAAAGCCAGACGTCTAGGGCGACAATCGGCTGATGCCGATTTGACAGCGCGGTGTAAGGTTCAGCACGCTTGCGAGTAGCCGTTAAGCCGAGCCAGAGCGAGGTAGGCTACGAGTGTAGGCTTGAGCAATAGTGGCGATAGCCAGCGAAAGCCGTGGCGTGCGTCCGACTGTGTGTGGTGTTAGGTGAGCGCATTGCGTGGAGGGGCTGTGCACCGTAACGCTTGGAGCGAACACAACCCGCTTAGACAGGCAGGCGCGAGTCCCAAAGACGAGCGACTGCTGTGTATTGGCTAAGCGGAATAACATACACATTAGCCACTGACGCTTTGTCTTTCCCATGTGATATGGGATAGTCAAATGCAGAGAACAGCAGACGCTTTGCTCCTTGCTTGCAAGGTCGGCAAAGAACTGCTTGGTTATGAATGAGGCTTCCTTCCGCCAGCCAGCGGACCGAGGACCTGCTAGCGAACAATGAGGGACCTGCTGAGCATACGCGTGCAGACGCCGAGCGTAGCGAGGACCTGCTTAGCGATGCGGGCAGACGCCCGACATTGTGAGATGCAGACGCCGAGGCTGAACAGAACTGCTTGCAGACGCTGTTCATAGGAAGCCGAATGAAGAACCTGTTCGGCATCAGTAAATAGATTTAAACAGACTGCCCTTCAGTCTGACATAAATCCTATAGTGGGCGACAGCCCGACAGACAGTATCTCTACGCAGACTACGTCCAGTAGTGACAGTCTGTACAGATTAGAACATGTCTGGGCTTGACCCAGACTGTTTTAATCTGTCTGCCTGATACTGTTGGTATCTCTGTCTATAAATATTTCTGTATATAGTGACTGGGGATACAGTCTGAACAGGACTTTTATATCTATTTAGAACCCAATAGTTCGTTTTAGCAGTTTGAACGGATTAATATATATGTACAGTAAAATATATTCGGAAGTCTTTTTATAGCCTTCCTCATACTGTGACAGACTGTTGTACAGATATACTTCTATACGGCGGGACAAGTCTGCCTTCAGCAAGGGGATGAATGATGTCAGGCTTTAAATCAGGGGATGAGCACCACCTCTCCAAGGGTGTGGCAAAGGCTAAGGTTGAAGTTTTAGATAAGGTGAGGGTGGGCGTCTCCCCTCAGGCGGCTATGATTGCTATAGGCAAGAAGCCAGACACAATCCGACAATGGATGGTTAGAGACCCACTTTTTGCGGCGGCACTAGAAGAGGCAAAGGAAGAAGGAAGTAAACAATCCTTTGATGCCCTGGGTGTCCAAAAGGAGAGTATCCCCTTTGCGGATTTTTCCAAGATGTTTTTTGACCAGACGGTCTTCCCTCACCACCAGAACTGGATTGACCTTCTGGAGGGACGCGACCCATCATGGCAACACAAGAATATTATATATGAGCCAGGAGAAGGAAACCGCCTCCTAATCAACGTGCCACCTGAGCACGCTAAGTCCACCGTTGTAACGGTGAACTATCCAACTTACCGCATTGCCCTCAATCCTAATATCCGCATCATTGTGGTTTCTAAGACTATCACTAAGGCACGCGAGTTCGTATACGCTATCAAGCAACGATTGTCCCACCCACGCTGGCTTAAACTGCAGACCGCTTATGGTCCAGAAGGCGGCTGGAAACAGGACGCAGATACTTGGCGTACCGATACAGTCTACCTTGGGGGTGATGCGCGTAACTCATCTGAAAAAGACCCAACTATTCAAGCACTAGGTATGGGTGGTCAGATTTACGGCGCTCGCGCAGACTTGATTATTCTGGACGACTGTATTACCACCGCTAACGCGCATGAGTGGGAAAAGCAGTTGGACTGGTTACAGAAAGAAGTTATTACTCGTTTGGGTAAGAACGGTAAATTGCTAGTCGTAGGGACACGAATTGCAGCCAATGATTTATATAAAGAACTTCGTAACCCGAAGCACTGGTCTGGTGGTAAAACTCCATTTACTTATATGGGTATGCCTGCTGTACTGGAGTATAGCGAAAAACCAGAAGACTGGGTTACGCTTTGGAAAGAGTCGGATGTCCCGTGGGATGGGGATAATGAGACTCCTCAGGAAAACGGCTACTACCCCAAGTGGGACGGCAAGACCCTCAACAGACGAAGAAGCGAAGTTACACCCTCAACCTGGGCGCTCGTCTACCAACAAGAAGACATCATGGAAGACTCAATCTTCCCACCAGTTCTCTTACAGGGAAGCACCAACGGGATGCGAAAAAGAGGTCCGCTACGGGCAGGGGCAGTGGGACACCCACCACAAGTAGAAGCGTTTACTGTAGTTGGGTTTGACCCTGCTATGACTGGTAACTCAGCATTTGTGGTTTGTTCTTACAACCGTGCTGATGGAAAGATTTATGTGTTGGACTCTATCAACATGGAGGAGCCAACACCACAAAAGATTAGAGCAACAATTGAAGAACTGGTTCTTAAATATAAGCCGCAAGAGTTTCGCGTTGAAATTAATGCCCACCAAAAAGCCTATGCCCTTGATGACGAACTACGCAACTGGCTCTCTGTCCACGGCGTACGACTTGATGCTCACTTTACAGGCAAGAACAAATGGGACACATCTTTCGGCGTTGCCTCCATGTCAAACCTCTTTGGTACGGAGCGTGATGGAAAGTTCCAAAACAATAACGTCATTGAACTACCCTCATCAGAAGGTGGCGAAGGACTAAAGGCTCTAACTCAGCAACTATTAACTTGGAAACCTCAGACTAGAGGCAAGACAGATACCGTTATGGCTTTATGGTTTGCAGTTATTCGCATACGCGAACTAATGCAACAAGCAAGCAGAACATCTCAGTACCTTACTAACCGTTGGGCTACTAGAGCACAAATGGATAATAGATACGCAGTCAACCTTGATGATGCCTTTGCAGAGCAATGGCAAGAACAATATGGATAGGAAAATAAAATGGCAAAAGAAAACCCAACAGCAGCAAGTGGCGGTTTTTCAGCAAAAGGTATTGTTCGTACTGGTGCTGGAATTACTGGTAAAAACGGAGCAAGTGTTAATTCAATGTACAAAGAATCAGTTCCACCTCTTACTGGGTTGAACAGAAGCGTAAAGGTAAGCCCAAATGTAACCGTTAAAGCACCAAGTTACAAAGGTTCAATGCAAACCTATACTGATTTAAAACATAATTCAAAATACGCTAAATAAATATTTTTCCCTTTAACTCGTTAGGACAATAATGTTATCAATGGACCAGATTGGCGCACGCGTTCAAACGCTACGCTACCGAGCGCATGGTCGTGACCAGCGCAATGGTGATGTACAGATGGTACGTCAGGGTAAAATCTCTCAGGTCTATCCTAACTTCTTTCCAGATGGTATTGACCAAAACGTAGTAGCAAACTTTATTGACATTGTTGCACGCGATTTATCTGAAGTTATTGCTCCACTGCCTGCTATCAATTGTTCTGCTGCTAATCAGACTAATGACCGTGCTCGTAACTTTGCTGACAAACGTACTCGTATTGCAGCCAATTACTTTATTCATTCTGATTTGCAAGTACAAATGTACAATGGTGCAGATGCATACATTACATATGGTTTCCTCCCGTTTATTATTGAACTGGATGATGAAGCGCAATTGCCACGTATTCGCTTAGAAAATCCTGTTGGGGCTTATCCCGAATTTGACCGCTATGGACGCTGCGTTGCTTTTGCTAAACGATACTCAATGACACTAGGTGAACTAGTGGCTATGTTCCCAGAACATGAGTATGAGTTGTTAGGCAAGATGGGCTATAAGCAAGAACTCAATGGCATGGTAGAGATGATTCGCTACTATGACAAAGACCAATCTGTGCTTTATTTACCATCCCGCAACAACATGTTGTTATCTCATGCGTCTAATCCGCTTGGTGTAATGAATGTTGTTATTGCAAAGCGACCATCTGTAGATGGCGAGTTGCGTGGACAGTTTGATGATGTACTTGGTATTCAGTTGCTTCGCAACCGATTTGCATTACTTGCAATGGAAGCAGCAGAGAAGTCAGTACAAGCACCAATTGTCTTGCCACAAGATGTACAAGAACTTCAACTTGGTGGAGACGCGGTTATCCGCACAAACAATCCAGCAGGAGTACGCCGAGTTGAACTTACACTGCCACAAGGTGCATTCACTGAACAGAACATTCTTAATGAAGAACTTCGTGTTGGTGCTCGTTATCCTGAATCTCGTACGGGTAACGTTAATGCAAGCATTGTCACTGGACAGGGTGTACAAGCGCTGCTTGGTGCATTTGATACTCAAATTAAATCAGCACAGGCTATCCTTACTGCAGCACTACGTGATGTAATCACGCTCTGCTTTAAAACTGATGAGCAGATTTATAATATTGAAAAGACTATTCGTGGTGTAGATGCTGGTTCACCGTATGTTCTTACATACTTACCAAGCAAAGACATCAAGAGTGATTATTCTGCAGACGTCCGATATGGAATGCTTGCAGGACTTAACCCAGCACAGGGACTTATTTTCATGCTTCAGGCGTTAGGTGGCGGTCTTATCTCTAAAGATATGGCTATGCGTGAACTTCCATTTGGAGTTAACGTAACACTAGAACAAGAAAAGATTGAAATTGAAAAAATGCGTGAGGCTCTTGTTGGTTCACTTCAACAGATGAGTCAGGCAATTCCTCAAATGGCTATGCAAGGACAAGACCCATCTGCATTAGTACGACAAATTGCAGATGTAATTACTGCACGTAAAAAGGGTATGTCTATTGAAGATGCTATTGAGAATGTGTTCAAACCTGAGAATCCTCCTGCTGGTGCTGAAGAGTCAGTTGAGCAACCTGTCCCCTCTGCTCCTGGTGAACCACCAGTAGGAGGCGCTCAAGGTGCGGCTCCACAATTACCTCCAGCAAAACCAGAATTACAAACACTATTAAGCACAATGACAGGCAATGGAGCGGCACGTTCCAGCGCTCGGATAAGTAACAAGCGCGCAGTATAGGAGTAAAAATGGCAACCCCTAAGAAGAAGCCAGTTACTCGTAAGCGTACTGTAAAAGAAAATGAATATACAAAATTAGATGAGTATTGTATTTGGTTAAATGAATACTATAAGGCATTACGCCGCTCAGGTTTTAATAATGACAATGCACTCTGGATGGTTGCAACTAAAGAATCATTTCCAGATTGGGTACAAGAACCTACGTTAGATGATATTAGAAAACACATTGATGAGGAGGACGAAGACTAATGGCACAACATGGTGGTTATCGTCAACCTAATAATCCAGCACCTGTATCAGGACCTGGTGCGCTTTCACAGCGCACTGATGGCGGAGCAATTGATGGAATGCAGCAACCAATGCAGACATACACTGGTTTTCAATACGGTGAAAATAAATCATTAAATGAACAACAGGCTGGTGCGCCTATGGCTGCAACGCCAGTACCAGATATGTTGACACTTGATGCTCCTACTGCTTTACCAGACCAACCAATTTCACATGGTGCTGACTGGGGAGAAGGACCAGGCGTAGATTTATCAGGTATTCGTACTCTGTCATCTCAACCAGACCCATCATCTGTTATTTATAACATGATGAGAAACGACCCATCAGGACAATTAGAATCACTTTACAATAGAATTAATTTGGCGTAATGTCTCTGATAAATCCTAATCAACCATTTCAGCAGCCGACTAACAACATACTAGCAACACAAAACCCAACGCTGTATGCTGCCTCCCTTGCGGGACAACCAACGCAAGAAGAACGTGCTATTCAGGAAAACATTCAACGTCTTCTAAATAAAGACCGTGAACTTACGCGCATTACTGACAAGACTCAGGCATACAAGGCTTTTGATAAATTAGACCCTGAAATTAAACAGGGTTTAAAGTTTATTAATGAAGGTGCTCAGTATCAGATTGCACCACCATCAGTGCTTGGCATGATTGGTGGTGCTGTACTTGCTGGTATTACTGACCCATTTCGTATGGTTTTTAAAGCGGGACAAACTTGGGGTAAGGCTTTTAATACACCGTACAAAGTTGCAAGAAATGTTATTGATACTGGTGGAGAAGGCAGCGGACAGGCTCTTAAAGAACTTCTTTCCAAAAAAACTTGGTCAGATGCATGGGATGGACATAACCAGTGGGACACTGGTGCTACTGCTGCACTGTCACAGAAGTATGGCAAGGCACAAGACTTTTTAGTACGCGGACTTATTGATGGTAAAAAGCCTGGAGATATTATTCGTGAGTACGGTCAACTAGATACTGCAATGGTTGATGCTGTACGTCAAATGTCAGCAAATGAATCAACATGGAAAAACATGTTTGGTGAGTACAAGGCTGCACAGATTAACCCAGGAAATGATTTTACAAACTGGATGAACCGTAACCATCCACCTTCAGAAGGTGGTCCATGGTCATGGTTTATGCTTGGTGAACAAGCAACGCTTGGCAGCATGGGTGGAACTCTTGTTAAATTACCAGAAGCATATAAAGAATCTAAAGAAAAAGATAAATGGGTTATTGCTAACCCTAATCCTTTTTCAAAAGAAAAGTTTGTTTCTCCATCTGGCACAATTAACTTTGCCTATCAAATTGTTGCTGACCCATTAACGTGGCTTACTGGCGGTTCTTCTAAGGCTATTACTAAATCAGAAAAACTTGCTGAGATATTTACACAGGCTGGTAAAAACAACAGTGCTACTCGCGTAGCAGATTTGTTTGCAGACCCAGCAGTTGCTAAACTGCATGCAGGTTTGGCTGTTGAAGTTAATGCACTTCGTACAGCACGTGAGGCTGGTAATGATGCTGAGGCTGCATTAGCGCGTATGCGAATTGCCCGTGATTATACAAAGTATGACAATGAAGGCGTGCTTGACCTTCTTACTAAGACTAAAGTTCTTAATGATGAAGAAAAATTAGTTCCAATTACTGACCTACCTACAATGGTTAAGTTCTTTGAACAAGGCGAAAACATGAACCATATTCTTTCTGGTCGTGTTGAAGGCACACGTTACTATACTGAGAACCATGTAGCAATTGAGCGTTCTACTCGTAAGATTACAACTGGTATTAAAGAAGCATTTGACCAGATATTTAATGGTATAGACCGCCGTATAGCAGCAGGTAAAGAACCTATTCCAGAAGAAGTACTAGATAACGCAAAAGCATTTGACCGTTACTTTGCTAACCGTCCTGAGTTTAAACTTATTGACCCTAAGCAAGATGAAGTTATACAGTCTCTTACCAAGAGTGGTAATAACTTACAACAGTTCTATAACAAGATGATGTCTAAGCATCCAGAGAACGTAATGCTTTATACAGAAGACAACATGGTTGTAAAATCTGCAAACGCATTTCGTGATTTCTCACGCGTACTTGTTGGAGATAAGTTCCGTGCTAATGCATTGACTGAGCGTTTCTTGCGTGTTAGTCCAGAAGAGCGTATCAATATGCTCTTTACAATGTTTAAACTTTATACAGATAAACTAGGGTTGTCTTCAACTGTACGTGGACTTGACGTTCAACGTGCTTGGCTTGAATCAATCTTTGGTCCAATTAAGGGTATGGGTCCAATTGCTGATGTACAAATGCCAGCGCATTTGATTTCAGATGGCATGATTGATTTGCCTGCTGGTCCAAGTCAAATTTTACATACAACTGAAGGCATCTCTATGCCTAAGTTTGACCTTATCTCTGAATGGGTACACAGCAACACTGGTCTTAATGCAGGGTTCCGCCGTCACTTTGGCATCAGTGGTCTTACCAATGAATCTTGGGCTAAGAACATTATGGGTGGATGGACAATTGGAACTCTTTTCCCTAAATTAGGTTTAAAGTCTGCAGTTGACGAAGGCACAATTGGGTTGATGGTTCAACATCCCCGTGCTATTTTAGATTTCTTTACTGGTAAGGGTAGCGCAATTGCTAATACAGTTGCAGCATACCGTGGCAGTGATGCAACTTATGGTCTTGTTAAGAGCAAGTTACTATCTAAGGCTGGTAAAAACCCAGCAGAGTACGTATCTGCAGCAGAACGCCGCGCTATGCAGGCTCCACAGATGGTTGATGTTAGTTATACATTGCCTAATGGCAAGTATATTCCACGTAACCAGTTGGTTTCTGCTGATGAATACTGGAATGCGCCTTTTGAAGAGCGCCTAGCCGCTAGAGTTATTGCAAAATATGCAGGTAAGTTATCTGAAAAAGAAAAACAATACCTAGCAACGCATCTTATAAACAATTCACATGCTGTAGAAGGCATGGTGCAATCACAAATAGCACGTTCTTTTGGTAACACAATGGTTGATGGCAGCATTGCTGCCGAAATGTATGGCAAGTCTACCCTTACTGAGGCTGTTGAGTCTTGGGGTCGCAAGGATATGGGAACATTCCTTTCAGATGAAAAGATGATGCTTACAAACTCAGAGCGTACAGCCGTACACTTTGATGCTTTCTACCGTTACTTTGGTAAAAACGTATTTAAGACATCATATGGTCGTGTAGTTGATTTTGGTTCTCTATTTATTAAGCACAACGGTCTAAAGACAGCAGAAGATGGTGCTGCTTACGTTGATGAAGTAATGGAAACTATTGGATGGACTAAACTTAGTGACGGTTCATGGGCTGTAAAGCCTAAGGTGTTTAATGAGGGTACTGAGTTTGAAAAAACCATCTCTCAAGAACAATTACTTACATCTATCAAGCGTTTTAATGGACGATTTGGGCAGACATTTGGTTTGCGTGCAGCAGGTAAATCTGCTTCACAGATTACAGATGCAATTGTACGCAAGAGCATGGGTGAATTGTACAACGTATTCCATGGTGGAGCAGAACAATTTAATGATACGCTGCTTAACTACATTCGCAAGCAATTAGATGATGCTGCTGTTAAAATTAAAAACCGCAAAGCATTTGAGAAGTCAGATGAATACATGCGTGCATATGCTGGCAAAGAATTGCCAACAACTGAGCAAACTGCAAAGTTCCGCCGTGAGTATGAATCACGCATAATGTCTCCAGCACACCATGTACGTCAAACTCCATATGCTGACTTTGAAGTATTGGTTAAAGATAACCCTATTCAAGGTATGTTAAAGACTCAATACGATTTTCCTGGTCTTATTGATAGTGCGCAAAGCGCATATCAAAAGTTTACTGAGATTCCATGGAAGATGATGGATAGGCAGATTACTGACCTATACCGTGCTGATGCATTTGGTATTAAAGTTATGGAACAGCGCACAAAAATGGCTGCTGATGAAGAGCAAATGGTTAGAGACCTTATTGCCCGTGATGTAGACCCAGATGCTGCTCGTTTGCAGGCTGACTTCTTCTTTGATAGCCGTGCTACACATAATGCTGTTGATGAACTACTGAAGTACGCTGATAACCCAAATGTACGTTCACAGATGGCATGGAACTTACGTGGTGTTGGGCGTTTCTATCGTGCATCTGAAGACTATGTTCGCCGTTATACACGTTATCTTATTGCACACCCAGACAAAGTTATCTATCGTACTGCACACCTAAGTCAAGCAACATCTGGTTCTGGTGTTATGTACACAGATGATAAAGGTAATCAGTATGTAATGCTTCCTAATGATGGCATCATCTGGAACATGGTAGCACCTGCGCTTACTGCGCTTGCTGACCCTGTTAAGGCTGCAGTTAACATAGCACAAGGTAACTGGGACTTCTTTAAGCAGCCACAGTGGAATCAATTCAGCATGAAACTATCGTTACTTAACCCATCATACAATGATGCTGCTGGTGTTCCATCACTTACTGGACCAACTATTGCTATCCCTGCGCTTGCAGCGCAGTCATTACTTAACCTTGTTGGACGTACTATTAATAGCGAAGGCACTTTAAAGATTGCCGATAACATTGATAACATTGTGCTTGGACCTGGTTCTGATAACACAAACTGGATTCGTGCATCTTTTCCTCAAGACTTGATGGCTTTGTGGAATCAATTTGACCCACAACATAAGACTGCTATACAAGCATCTACTCTTATGCAGGCTGCGGCTAACATTGAGGCTGCTGGTAATACAAAGATGAAGCCAGAAGATTGGTTAAATGCAGAGAAAACACAGCAATACTATGACCGTTTAGGTATTGCAGTACATAATCTTATTGCAGTTAAGGTTGGATTTAACACTATTGTGCCTACAACACTAAGCACAAATGATGCTGATTTCCCTAATGAACTGCGTAGAGTTGGCGTGCTTAGTTTCCGTCAAGAGTTTAGCGACATCCTTCGTGCTGTTATTGATGTGAACTCTAAATATGGCTACTACATGGATGACCCAATTGGTACAGCAGTATCTATGTTTACAGCATCTAACCCAGATAAACTTATTTATACCGTTGGTGCTAACAACAAGGCTGCTAAGGCAGCCATCTCCTATACCAAGGAGACTAAGTTGTGGACCATGAAGAACAATGATTTGCTTACAGATTACAATGACGTAGCATGGGTATTTGCTCCTAACATTGGCAAGTATGACCCATCTGTAGTCAAGTATTTAGAAGCAACAGACATTATTCCAGGCAAGACTAATCCGTTTAACGACAACGCTGGTGTATTGAAGAAGTATCTTCTTGACATAGCAACTGTGCGTGCACGCAATGACTACTACAATGTAGATAAACAAGTTCAAGAGTTGTTTAATGACCCTAACAACCCTGACCGCAATCGCGCTACATACCGTGCAGAGATTCTGCGTCAAGCACGTGATATTAAGTTTGCAATGAAGCAGGCTAACCCTGCATTGGCGCTACAACTAGGTACTAATCCAGTTATTCCACGTCAAGAATTGATTACTCGTTTTAATCACTTAGACCAGATGGTTAATAATCCTAAGTACTTTGACAAGTTACCTAAGGGTCAGCGCCTACAGATGGCACAGATGACAGCGTTAACAAACAGAATGCTTATGGTTCTTGAAGATACCAACGTGCGTTCACAGTTTAATGGTGCAGAAACTGTAGATAAAGTCCGTCAAGAAGGACTTGATTACTTAAAAAACTTTGCAGCGGGTAATGCTCCGCTTGTAGAAGCATACCAAAGCATTATCAAACCACTTATTGATGATGTATATACCACTCCGACTTTAGCAATGGGTAAGGGATAATGGCAAAGAAACCAACACCAGCACCATCAACATCATATGGTCCAGCCGTTGCTGGCAATAATGCTATTCAACCTACACCTAAACCAACTGCACCTGCCCCAAAACCATCTGCATCTGCTGCTCCTAAACCAACACCAACAGTAAAGGCTCCAGGAACAGGTAATACAAACCCTATTGCTGAAATCCCTAAAGGTATTCAATCAGACTACAGTGCATTTACTAATGGCGCTATTGTTCTTAATAGTGGTGGCAGTTCAGGTGGAGTTCAAACAGAACCTTATGTATCTGCGGTACCAACTGCTAGCAATACACAACCTAAGGCTCTTGTAGTCCTACCGCATTTTGATGCGGGTGGTACACAAACTGGCTTTACTGTAACTGATATTGATTCAGAAGTAGATAAAATTCTTGGCGCACTTCCACGTGCAAACATTGAGTATTACAAACAGCAATTGCGTGCTTACTACCCGAATGCTGCTGCATATAAAACTTCTTTAACTGCTGGTCCTATGACCGACAAAGACCTTGGTTTTCAACAGGCAATTAAAAAAGCATTGATGGCTGCATCTGTAGATAACTACAATACAGGTAAGCAGATAGCAGAACAAGTTGCTAAGGGTGGTACAGCCACTGCAAAGATGTATGGGTTTGAACAGTTTGTACAAACACGTCTTCAAACACCACAGGCTACTAGTGCATCAGACCGCAGCAGCGGACTTACAGTTAAGGCTGACGCATATGCTGAGTTTGACCGTACAGTAAAGCAGTATGTTGGAGACCCAACACTTGTTAATGAAGTTGCTAAACTTCGTGAAGAATACTGGACACGTCTTCACAATCAAGAACTTGCTCGTCAATCAACAAGCGTAAGTACAACTGACCCACTAGGCAACCGTACAACTAATACAACAGCCTATGCTCAGATGTCTGAACAAGACCGCCAAGACCTTCGTCTTGGGCTTATTGTTAATGGCGCCACTGTTACTGACCCTAAAACTAAGGCTAAGACTGTTATTAGTACTGGTATCAGTCAGACTACATATGATGACCTAGAACGCACAGGCGGTCTTATTGGTCAAACTTATTCTAAGTTGCAGTCTACTGCTGCTGATTATGGTATTGAACTAACGCATACTGATTTGCTTAACCGCGCTCGCAAAGCGTTGCTTCCTGGTGGAGTTGCTACTGGTATTAGTACAGCAACTATGGACACTGGTATTACACAAGAAGCCAATAGCATTAAACAGGCAGCCAAAATTAAATTTGCAAACCTTGCTAGTTATATTGACCAAGGCTTAAAGGTATCTGATATTGCATCTAACTATCAGCGCCTTAAAGAATCTGAGTATGGTCTTGTTAATAACTCAGTAAACATCTATGACAATGATGTACAGAAGGCTCTTAGTGGCGACAAGATTGCATCTAATAATGATTTTATTCTAGGCATTCGTTCTAATCCTGCATGGCGTAAGACACCAAAGGCTAATGAAATGGCTGCAACATTTGTTAATACGTTACTCAAGAGTTGGGGCAAGGTAGGATAATGGCAGCACCTAAACCAGTGGCAACGCCCAAGGCTACACCAGTCAAAGCACCAGTTACTCCTATTGTTACGGTAAAACCCACAACAACAGCCACTTCTTTTGTAGGTCCTATTCCTACTGGAACTACTCGTACTGCTACTGGTTATGTACCCACACCTACAAGTCCTACTGCAGCACAAACAGCAACCGCTGCAGCAGCCGCTGCAGCAGCCGCTAAAGCGGCAGCAGATAAAGCAGCAGCAGATGCTAAGACCGCTGCTGCAAACAAAGATAAAGCAGCAGCAGATAAGGCTGCCGCAGATAAAGCAGCAGCAGATAAAAACCTTGCAGAGTTACAAGCACAAATTGATGCTCTCAATGCAGCAAATGCAAAAAATGATTATGATGCTGCTCAAGCAGCAGCCGCTAAAATTACTCAAGACCAGAACGAAAAGCGTGATGCGTTTGCGCTTATCCAAGACACTATGCGTGCTTATGGATTCACTGATACTGAGTTATCAGAACTATCTGGTTTTATTGAGAAGTCAATCATTGACCCAAACGTGGGTCCAAACCAAGCAATTCTTAATATGAGAAACCTTGCAGTTTATCAAGGCAGATTTGCTGGTAATAAAACTCGTTTAGATAAAGGACTTAATGCGCTATCTGAGGCTGATTATCTTCAGCAAGAAAAAGATTACGGTCAGTACTTCCAGCAGTATGGTGTTGCAAATCTCGCAACGCGTGCGCAAATGGCTACTATGATTGGTAACGATATAGCACCAACTGAGGCTAAGACTCGTATTGGGTTAGCAGTTGACCGTGTTAAGAACTCTGACCCTCAGGTTATGGCACAGTTAAAGACATATTACCCAACACTTACTGATGCTGATTTAGTTACATACTTCCTAAAGCCAGAGCAAGTACTTCCAGAATTGCAGAAGAAAGTTACTGCATCTGAGATTGGTGCTGCTGCTGTTGGGCAAAATCTTGCTACAACTAATGCACTTGACTTGGCTAACTATGGTGTTGACCGCGCAACTGCAATTGCTGGTTATTCAGATATTAAAAGCGTATTGCCTACATCTGGAAAACTTAGTGACATTTATGGTGAAGCAGGTATTAAGTATGACCAGACAGCGGCTGAGTCTGAGTTCTTTAAACAGAACCAAGATGCTGCTGAAAAGCGTAGACGTTTGAAGTCAATGGAACGTGCATCATTTACTGGTGCTACATCAGCAAACTTGAGCAGAACCCAACAGGGTCAGTTCTAAATTAATAGATTCCTACATGGACCTACCAGCCCCATGTGGTGTATAAGACTGGGAGTAGAAGCCAGCCTAGTTTCCCCAAACTAGAACTGTGGTCTGCGATTCAACTAATGAAATATGGGAGGACGGTTGCTATGACCAACCAATACTGGGACGAAGAAGAAGATGAAGTAGATAACACTTCAATGGGCAACGATTCAGATGCAATGAAGCAATTGCGTAAAGCAAAGCGAGCAGATGAAAAGCGCATTAAAGAACTATCTGAAAAACTAGAAGCCTTTGATAAGGCTCAACGTGAAACTGTCATCAAGAAAGTCCTAGAAAATAAAGGCGTAAGTCCAAAGGCTGCACGTCTGATTGTCCGTGAACTAGAAGGCGATATAACAGAAGACTCAGTTTCTAATTGGGTTGATGATAACGCTGACATGTTTGGACTTCAGGTGCAGGAACAGCAAACGCCTGAACAAACACTGGACCGTGCTGCATTGCGTCAGCAGGACATTGTAACTCAGGCTGCTATTACGCCTGACCGCTCACAAGATACATTGCTTAAACTTAATAATGCTGCTAGTGCAGAAGAGATTATTGCAATGATTCAATCGGGCGATTTTAACTAACAACCAACCGAATCTAACATCCTCATAAGGAGGTGCAAAAATGGCTAATGCATATACAACCACAGGTTCCGCTTCTCTAGGCGGTACAGTTGGTAGTGCTGGTCTCGTACAAAAGGCGTATGACCGTCTAATCGAGTTCGCACTCCGTGCACAACCACTCATTCGCTCAGTAGCCGATAAGACTCCTGCGCGTCAAAGCATCCCTGGTTCATCTGTTGTCTTGCAGCGTTACGTAGACCTTACAAAGGTTACTTCAACTCTTACAGAAACAACTGACCCAGATGCTGTAGCAATGGCTACACCAACATACACAACCATCACTCTTGCTGAGTATGGTAACGCAGTACTCGTTACACGTGCTTTGGAACTCTTCAGCCTTGCTGACGTAGACCCAGCAGTTGCTAACGTAATTGCGTTCAACATGGCAGACTCAATTGATGATGTTGCTCAGACAGTACTTCGCCAAGGAGACAACGTTCTTTATGCTGGTGGACGTACATCTACAGCAACACTTACATCATCAGACACATTTACTTCAGCACTTGCTCGTAAGACAACTGCTAAGTTGCGTGCTAACAAGGCTATCCCACGTAAGGGTTCACTTTACTGGGCTGGTATCCACCCTGAAGTATCACACGACCTTCGTGCTGAGACTGGTGTAGGTTCATGGCGTCAGCCACACGAATACCAGTCAAATGACTCAATTTGGGCTGGCGAAATTGGTACATACGAAGGTGCATTCTATGTTGAATCACCACGTATCTACAACGACCTAAAGGGTGCTGGTAAGACAACATCTACAACAACAACAACTGCTTCAGGTGCAGTCGGAGCGACATCACTGTCTCTTACTTCTACATCAGGCATTGTTATTGGTGACCTTGTTGCTGGTACTAACGTACCAACAGGTGCAAACGTAACAGCAATTGGAACTGGAACAGTAACAATTGATATTGCTATCACCACACAGGTTACATCAGGTGCATCTATCACCTTCACACACGAAACAAATGTATTCAATACATACTTTGCTGGACAGCAAGCATTGGCTGAAGCCGTTGCCGAAGAGCCACACGTAGTTATTGGACCAGTTGTTGACAAGTTAATGCGTCACCGTCCACTTGGTTGGTACGGCGTACTTGGCTTCTCACGTTACCGTGAAGAGGCGCTTTACCGCGTTGAGACTTCATCTTCAATCAACTACTAATAGTTAATTGACGCTGCAGCAGGGGTCGCTCACGTGCTCCCTGCTGCGGAGTAAGTCAACTAAGGAGACTAATGACTAAGTATTACCTAACACCACCAGTGGTGGAATACGGACCAGCAGGCGGAGGACGTTTGTTTATTCGCTATCGCTTAAACCGTGGCGAGAGCCTAATGCGTAATAACGGAGTCTGGACTCAAACAGCATTTCCAACAGAAGATGTAATAAAAGCCGCTGAGTTATTTTATCTAGGCGGAAGAGAATATGAAATTACCTCAGGGGTTTATAAAGAATTAACTGACCAAGGGTTCGGGGCAAACGTAAGGGCGGAGTAATGGAGCACCAACATATAAGTAAGGTGCTTGAATGGGGATTCAGCGCAGACCATAACTTTATAGCAACTCTTTGGGGTTGTGCGTTATGTGATATTACAGCCGATAAACCATTTGAGTATGAAGATATTTCAATTGACCACACACAGTGTGATGAAGATTGCTTTGGCTGCAAGGCTAAAGGTTTACAACTAGCAACTGGTGATGCCTCAGGTAACATTATTGCTAGTGGTACAACTCAGAAAAAATGGGATAGCGAGTTAGCATTCTACAGAGATGCGCGTTCACAAGGTGTACAACCTGAGGGCACTTCACGCAAGGCTGTAGAGAAAGCCCTAGAAGCATCAGAGGTCATGAATAAACCTTATGACGGTAACAAGATGCCAAAGGCAGAACATCTAAACAAAGAAATAGTGTCCGTAATGAAAGAGATAGGGAAAATATAATGGCTGCAATGAAACCAATGTCTAGTAAAGCGGACATGAAGCAGGATGCAAAGATAATGAAGGGCATGAAGCCTGCTCAGAAGTCTGCATTTAAAAAGGCTGATGTAAAGATGGATAAGAAAAAGCCAACGGCTAAGGCTGACATGAAGATGGATATGGCTCTTCGCAATCGTATTATGAAGAAAAAAGGTAAGTAATTATGTGTACACAATGTGGATGCATGGACCGTCCAGTAACAATTGACGCACCAGTGCGTACAAACACCAAGCATGTTGCTCCTTCTTACACAGGTGCATCAAAGGTTGGTGGGCAGGAGTTACATAACTCTGATGCCTCAGTAATCAAAGGCTGGAACATCCCAGCACCATACGGAAAAGGAAAATAACAATGGCTAACGAATATATGAATAGCAACGTAACTGGTGCAGGACTCACTGTTCCTGCAAAGGTTCGTAAGGCTGCAACAGACAAGTCATCTGTCAACAAAGATTTTGGTGGCGGAGTTGGACCAGGACAAGCACCTATGTCAGCACCACGCTCAGGCGGAGGAACTGCTAGTGGACCAGCAACAGTCATCCAGGGCATTTACACACAGCCTTCTGGTGGACGTAAGATTTAATTATGATTAACACACGCAACTCGGCTGAAGACCGTTCAAACATGAACAAGATTTACAAGCCTATTGCTGGTTACGTTGGTAACGTAGTTAAAGAATACCGCCAATGGAACAACCAAATTAATGCTCCTGCCCGTGGTCCAGCCACAGGACAATTCTATGGTGCATTACTTCAGGGTCGCCGTTATGACGACAAAACTGGAAAGCAGATTAAAAAGTAATGGCTAAAGGTATGGGCTTTAAAGCCGCCCAAAAATCTATTGCTAAAAAGTCAGGCGTATCTATGAAGTCTGCTGGAGCAATCCTTGCATCATCTACACGCAAGGCAAGCCCAGCAGCAAAAAAAGCAAACCCTAATTTAAAAAAGGTTAAAGGAAAGTAAATGGCTAAATCACCAGCATGGCAACGTAAAGAAGGACAGAACCCTAACGGCGGTCTTAATGCAAAAGGTCGTGCTAGTGCCAAAGCCCAAGGCAGTAATCTCAAGCCACCAGTAAAATTAGCGGAGGCAAAGAAATCTCCTAAGGCTGCAGCACGTAGAAAATCATATTGCGCTAGGTCGGCAGGTCAAGCAAAGATGTTTCCTAAGGCTGCTAAAGACCCTAACAGTAGATTAAATAAAGCAAGAAGGGCTTGGGATTGCTAATGCCTGCAAAAAAAGTTTGGGATACACCTAATCCAAAAAAGAAATCAACACCACTAACACCTGCTGCTAAAGCATCAGCCAAGGCTGCTGCTAAAAAGGCTGGCAGAAAATATCCTAATCTTGTAGACAATATGAGAGCAGCGCAAAAGAAGGGTAAGTAATGACCACATACGGCACGGCTAGATATAACGGCACTACATACACATTGTATGGTTTTCCAGGTTCTACTCTTCGTGATGAGATTAATCGTCTTGCTAATGGCGGGGAGTACCCAGCATACACAGCATACCAAGATGAAGATGGTGCAGTTAATGACTGGGCTGGTACGCCTAACGGTACACCAATGCTTTCTGCTTTAAATCTTAAAGCCAGTGCATCTCGTAAGTATCCTGATTATAAAGGCTTCAATGCTGTTGCCTCCGAACTTGCTGGGATTACAGACCCAGCCAAATACCTAGAGATTGTTACTGCTCTCAGATTGATTGCATCCTAATGGCAACTACATTTCAAAATCTTATTGATGACGTACAGTTAGACCTTTCAGGTTTTACGTACCGTCAAGACCGCGTTACATATATTACTGCTGCTATTACAGCAACTGACCTTACAATTAAAGTCTCATCTACTGAGAACATTGGTAAAGGTATTGTTGAAATTGATGACGAAATGATGTGGGTAGACTCATATGACCGTCAATCAAACACAATTACTATTGCACCATTTGGTCGTGGCTATAACGCCACTACTGCAGCAATACATGCAGTAAACGCAAAGATGACTATTGCACCTACATATCCACGTCAGGCTGTTAAGCGTGCAATTAACGATACAATCAATGCTGTATACCCAAAGGTATTTGGTATTGGTTCTACTACCGCTTCATTCCTTGCAAGCCGTACTACATATTCATTGCCATCAAATGCTATTCAAATTCTTTCAATGGCTTGGCAATCAGTTGGACCAACAAAAGAATGGCTACCTATCCGCCAATGGCGTTGGGACCCTATTGCTAACACAACCGCTTTTACTACTGGCAAAACCGTATCAATTTATGACAATGTCCTTCCAGGACGTACCATTCAAATTGTATATGCAGCCTTACCTGTAAACCTTACAAACCTTACAGATGATATGGAAACAACTACGTTGTTGCCTTCATCTATGCGAGATGTTCTTGTTTATGGTGCAGCATGGCGTCTATCTTCTTATGTAGACCCAGCGCGTATCTCTATTTCATCACCACAATCGGATGAGATTGATGCCAAGCGTCCATATGGAACTGGCTCAAATGTAACAAAGCAATTGCAAACGCTTTACATGATGCGTCTTGAAGAAGAATCATTAAAGCAAAAACTTCAGTACCCAACCCGCGTCCACTACAGCCGATAGGTAAATAGATGACAGTCAGAAAATATACATCCCGTTCACAGCAAACAACATTAACTGCTGCCGTCACATCTGGTGCAACGTCAATGACTGTTGCATCTGCTACAAATCTTTTAGGTACAATTGCAGGAGCAGACATTACTGGTGGCGTTACATTTACTGTAGTACTTGACCCAGATACAGCCCTTGAAGAAATTGTAGATATTACTTCTGCTTCAAGTAATACATTTAGTATTACCCGAAGTATTGATGCTACTGGTACGGCACAGTCTCACTCTGCTGGTGCAGTAGTACGACATATGATTATTGGTCGTGACCTTCAAGAAGCAAATAACCACACAGAAGCATCATCATCTGTACACGGACTTGTTGCTACATCAGGTGTAGTTGTAGGTACGGCTGCTACTCAAACACTTACAAACAAAACTCTTACAGCACCAACTATTACAGGATTGTCTAATCCTACAAATGGTGGAGATGCTGCTAATAAAACTTATGTAGATAGCATTCTTGGTTCAGCAACTGCTGCATCAACTTCTGCTTCTTCAGCAGCAACCAGCGCATCAAACGCTGCAACCAGTGCATCATCAGCAAGTACGTCTGCTTCTAGTGCAGCAACATCAGCAAGTTCTGCAGGAACATCAGCATCTGCAGCAAGTACATCAGCAACATCTGCTGCTGCATCTGCAACCACTGCAACTAATAGTGCTGCAACTGCAACCACTCAGGCTGCTGCTGCTTCTACATCTGCTAGTTCTGCATCTACATCTGCTTCATCTGCTGGTACATCTGCTACATCAGCAGCCGCGTCAGCGACTGCTGCTGCTACTAGTGCTACATCTGCGGCGGCTTCTGCCACCGCTGCTGGCAGTTCTGCTACATCTGCATCTAATAGTTTAACTAGTATAACAGGACTTACTGGTTCTGGTCTAGTCAGAGACATGGGTTTAATTACTGATTCAGATACAACTACAGCCACATATATAAATATATCTACAGTTGCAGATGCTGCTGCTACAAGCGCAGCCTCAGCATCTACTTCGGCTAGTTCGGCTGCTACTAGCGCTACATCTGCTGTTAACTCAGCCACTGCTGCATCTACCTCTGCATCCTCTGCGTCAACCAGTGCTTCTAGTGCTTTGACTTCTCAGACCGCAGCAGCCACGTCAGCATCCTCGGCTGCTACAAGTGCCTCTAGCGCCTCTACAAGCGCTTCTAGCGCTCTTACAAGCCAGTCTGCAGCCTTAACTTCAGCCTCTAGTGCAAGTACTTCAGCCTCTAGTGCGGCTACCTCAGCCTCATCCGCTGCAACCTCACAGTCAGCCGCTGCTACGTCAGCGTCTTCTGCCTCTACCTCAGCGTCAAGTGCGTTGACATCTCAAAGTGCTGCTGCTACTTCAGCATCTAGCGCTTCTACTTCTGCCTCATCTGCAGCCACAAATGCTAGCAGTGCAGCCACATCTGCTACATCCGCAGCAAACTCTGCTACGGCTGCAGCGTCATCTGCTACAACAGCAGCCTCTTATATTCCCAGTATCACCTCTGGTGTTAATGGGTATTTCTTAACAAACAATGGAACATCCGCTTCATGGACTAGCCTCTCAGATTGGGGAACAGTATAATGGCATTTGCCTTTCAACGCCGCAGAGGTACTACCGCTGCACACACATCCTTTACAGGTCTTGCTGGAGAATTAACAGTAGACACAACAAAGAACACAGTAGTAGTCCATAATGGTTCAACAGCAGGTGGATTCCCATTGTCAAAACAACGTCAAGCACCTGCAACAACTTCTGGCACAACATACACACTTGCTTTAACAGATGCAGATGGAATTGTAACTACAACCAATGCTACAGGTATTACGGTTACAGTGCCTCCTAGCGTATTTACTGCTGGTGATTCCGTTACTGTTGTACAAGATGCCGCTGGTCAAGTTACATTTGCAGCAGGTTCTGGAGTAACTATTGTTTCAACTGGTGCAACTACTGCTGCTCCTAAGATTCGTGCAGCCTATGCTGCTGCTACTGTCTATTTTAAAACAGGAGGCAGCACACCTACGGTTACTATTGTGGGAGATTTAGCATAATGGCTCATATACTTAAAGGTATAATTTCATCTGGAATCTCAGGACACCTTGCTATACCTGCTCAAGTTCTTGTTGTTGCTGGCGGTGGAGCGGGAGGCTCTAATGTTGGCGGTGGCGGAGGCGCGGGTGGTGTGCGTTACATGTCTTTTGATATTGCATTTGGAACTACATATAACATTTTAGTAGGCGCTGGTGGACCAAAGCCAGCAAATGATTCTTGGTCTAGCAATTCTTCACAGAGTGGTTCACAATCTCGTTTTGGTTCTTACTATGCAACGGGCGGTGGAGCAGGTGCTGGTTACGGCGGAACTGCTCAAAATGGTGGCTCAGGTGGCGGTAAAGGTTGGGCTGAATCTGGTTCAGCAGCAACAGGTAACGCTGGAAGTTACAGCCCGTCAGAAGGTAACAATGGTGGTTTGGCTGATGCAGCATCCTATACTGGTGGTGGTGGTGGTATAGGCAGCGCTGGAGCACGCCCTACTGCGGGTAGTGGAGCAACATACTTTGGTACAACATACGCAGCAGGTGGAGCAGGTGCACCGTTTAATGGTGGTGGACAATCTGATGCAGGAGGAAGCACTGGTAATGGCGGAAATGGCGCTCCTTCTGGTTATGTTTCAACAGCAAGCGGTGGTTCAGGAATAGTTAAACTTCGTGTACCTATTGCTAATACCGCAGTATCTACAACAGGAAGCCCAACAGTAACACCTGATAGTCCATATCGGTATTACACTTGGACTGGAACAGGGAGTATCACTTTCTAATGGCACACTTTGCAGAACTAGATGATAACAATATAGTGCTACAAGTAATTGTAGTTAACAATGATTCTATTGATTCTAACAATGAAGAAGAATCTGGCATTGCATTTTTGCAATCTTTGTTAGGTCAATCTACTAGATGGAAACAAACATCCTATAATGGTAACTTGCGTAAAAATTTTGCAGGAACTGGGTTTTTATATTCAGAAGAATATGATGCCTTTATTGAGCCTAACCGTCACACAGGCTGGGTATTTAATGAAACACTTTGTCAATACAGACCTCCATACGCACCGCCTAATGACGGAAAAGTGTACTATTGGGATAATGATGCAGAAGATTGGTTGTTACATCCAGGCAATCCTGCATAACTTAATAGTTAAAGGAGTATGCAATGAACAACAAATTAGAATATGAACCAGCAGATAAAAGGTTAAATGATTTTGTACCAGCAAGTACGCAAGTACCTGAGTGGTATAAAAAAATACCACCTTTTTATGGTAAAGACAAAAAGATGGCAATAAAAGATTTTAATGTTAACTCTACAGTTAAGCAATGTTTACCGTTTTTAGAAGCAATGACTGCTGGATATTTTATTACATTGTGGACAGATGTTCAAGTAACCATTGTTGATGGTCAACCTATTTTAACATGGTTAGCAAGTCCAGACCCAGTCAACTTTAGGAATCGTCCAGTAGATAGTTCTGATTTAGTTCCAGAAGGTTTTAGTCCAGCGCAATTTATATGGGAAAATCCATATTATATTAGAACACCTAAGAACTATAGCATTTTATTAACTCATCCATTTAATAGACATGACCTTCCATTTCATACTACAACTGGCATTGCTGATTGCAGCAAAACGCTACATAAAGGTTCAATTCCATTTTTTGTAAAAAAAGATTTTGAAGGAATTATTAAAGCAGGAACACCAATTGCTCAAGTTATCCCTTTTAAAAAAGAAAGTTGGGATTCTCAATTAACTTCTGGTTTAGTTGAAATTGGTGAAAAAAATAATTATGAAGCACGCAGAACTTTTAACCATTGGTATAAAAAAAATGCATGGACTAAAGTAGAATATAATTAATAATGTGTAAACAATGTGGTAACTGTTCTCAAGAACATGGGCGTTCAATTGATGACGCAGTAGACGAAGCAGAAGCATCTAATTTATAAGGAGATACAGTGACAAGAGACATAACCGAAGGTCGTAGTACCCGTGCTATTGCTGTGGATATTGGTCTTAATGCACAAACTATCTGGCAAAATACTAGCAACTCATATGATGTTGCTATTGCTGGTATTCCTTTTCTTATTGCTATTAAAGATGACCGTCCTTATGAACGTGCTACTGCACCGTTTCGCAAGCAACAGTTTGACTCACAACGTGACCCAGGAGAGCAATCGCTTTCCGCTTGGTGGTTACGTAGCCAGTCTTCATTTCATACTGGTGAAGGCATTAAGTTTTATGACCCATTGGCTAACCCATACTCAACTACTATTGCATCTAACTCATATCGTTACAAAGTATCACGTGGTGTAGAGGTAATGGATGTACAGGGGAACGTAACTTTGTTACGCCGTCCTACTAAAACACAGACTACAACTACGGCTGTTAGTCTTGAAACTGTATCTGTGTCAGGGGTTGACCGTATACTTGTACAAGATGGGGCTGCATTAAAAATTACTGATGGCACAACTAGTGCTATGACTACTATTTCTGCGGGTGTTGTTACAAACATTTATTCATCATGCAATGATGGGCTTAATGCTTATTATATAGATGGAACTAACATCATAAAGACACCATTAACTGGTGCATCTACTTCTATTGTACGTGTGCATGGCAAGACAGTTACATCTGCTGCCATGGGATACGTTAAACAACGTATTGTTGTTGGCATTAATAATGCAATTTATGAAATGCCAACAGCCTCAACAAGTACAACAATGGTTAGCGCTGTGTATACACATCCTAATACTTCTTGGCGTTGGGTATCTATTGCAGAAAGCGGCACTGCTATTTATGCTGCTGGTTATGCAGGTGCAAGTTCTGCTATTTATAAGTTTAATCTTGATTCAACTGGTGCTATGCCAGTACTTACATCTGCAATTACTGCTGCAGTAGTTCCAGATGGTGAGATTATTTACAGTATATATGTACATCTTATGTCTTATATATTAATAGGAACTAATAAAGGTGTACGTGTAGGAAGCATTGACTCTAACAATGGCAACATAACTTACGGTCCGCTTATAATTAATACTGAGCGTCCCATCCGTGCATTTGATGCGCACAATGCATATGTATATGCATGTTCATCATTCTATGATGAAGTAACTAACACAAACATTCCTGGTATTTACCGTATTGATTTATCTACCGAAGTTGACAACTTGCGTTTTGCTTACCAAGCAGATATATACCCAGAAGATATTAATACTGGAGAAGCAGTTGATGTATGTTGGCTTGGCAAGAGTGACCAACTTGCTTTTCTTTGTGCAACTATAAGCGATAACGTTTTACCTACTGGTGATTTAGGTATATATGTACAATCTGCTACAGAATTATACACTTCAGGGTATATTGAAACTGGACAAATTAGATACAATACTTTAGAACCTAAAAACTTTAAGCGCGTTGTTGCGCGTGGTGAGTTTACTAGTGGTTCTATGTCTATTAGTACAATAGATAGTACTAACCACCAGTATGATTTAATTAACTATGACTCTGTTGTAGGTTCACCTGAAGTTACAATTACGCAACCATCTGGCGCACAAGATTCTCTTGGCTTGCGCTTTACTTTATATCGGGATAGTACAACTATTTCATCTGGTCCTACATTCCATGGGTATCAGTTAAAGGCTGTACCTGCTACTCCACGTAGCCGATTAATTACTATTCCATTGATGAATTTTGATACTGAAACAGACAAGTACAACTCAACAATTGGATATGAAGGCAGAGCAATTGAACGATTAGCCGCGTTGGAAAACGCGGAATCAGCGGGTGACGTAGTCACTTGGCAAGATTTCCGTACAGGTGAACTATCACAGTGCCTCATTGAAGAGGTTAAGTTTACCGACATTACACCACCAGATAAAAGACTGACTGGTTATGGCGGAATCATTACACTCACTATTAGAACGGTATAAGTCCGACATGTCTCCAGATGTAGCCACTATTATTTATTCTTATTTCTTTGTAACAGCAGCAGTTATTGCTGGGGTTGGGCTTGTAGCCAAACACACAATTGCAAAACACACCGAAGAATTAAAAGATAAATTAAATAGAATTGAATATGCACTTTACAATGATGGGCATACTGGATTGATTAATAAAGTAGACCAGTTAATTGAGAATCAGCAACACATACGTGTAGATGTAGAAGTATTAAAAGTTAAGGCGCAACAGTAATGGGATTTATATTGCCTGAGCCAGACTGGGGTAATCCATTTCCAAATGTAGACCCAGATGAATGGATTGATGATGACGAAGATTGATGACTTTATAGCAGTAGCCACAAAAGAAATAGGCACAGCAGAAGAAGGCAATAACCTTACAAAGTATGGTGCTTTTACTAAGCACAACGGTCAACCATGGTGCGGGTCGTTTGTCATGTGGTGTGCTAATGAAGTCAAACAAAAGATGCCTAATGTGGTCTGGACACCTGGCGGTGTTGCCGCGTTTCAAGGCATAGGTGGCTGGTCTAATGCTGCTACAGCCAAGCCTAAGGCTGGAGACATAGTTTTTTTTGATTTTGTAGAAGGCGGTGCTCCTGTGGAGCACGTTGGAATTGTGGTTAAAGACAATCTTGACGGGACAATAACTACTATTGAAGGCAACACATCACCTGAGCATAAGGCTAAAGGCTCGCAAGCAAATGGTGGCGAAGTGGCACAGCGTATTCGTGCTTATAAAAAAGACAACAAGCGTAAACTCCCAGCATTTATTGTTGGGTTTGGTACGCCGAAATGGAGTAAGTAATGAATGCAAAAACTAAAGAACAACTAACAAGCATTGGTGGTACATACCTCCGTGCTTTTATTACTGGTGCAGTTACTGCCTTTACATTAGGCAAGACTGACCCTAAAGATTTTCTTACTGCTGGTATAGCAGCGATTATCCCAATCGTTATGCGTTGGGCTAACCCTAAGGATGCGTTCCCTAAGAAGGGATAACACCTACACAATTAAGAAGCCCCCGCTCTGGTACTTTAACCTACCAGGCGGGGGTCTTTTTTATTTTTAATCTATGTCTTTGTCTTCATCCCAATCAAGACGGTCAAGAATTGAACCATGTTTCTTAACATGAAGATAATAAGATACTTCACTTATGATACGAGCAATAACATCTCGCACTACTAGTGCGCTTGCTACTGCAATAAATACATTCCATGTTGTCATGCTGTGTACCTTTCAACTATAACTGGTATTGGTGTGATATTAAATTGTTTACGCAATTGCTTGCGTTGCCATTCTGATTTACCGCCCCACCAACCTAACACATTATGATTCAATGCATAGTCAAGACATTCAATTTTAACTAAGCATGCATCACATGTACGTTTAAGAAGGTTTTCTTCTTTAAATGTACCACTGCCTTCTTCTGTAAAGAACATATTAACATCTATGCCTATACAGTTTGCTTGGTTGGTGAAGTTATACATCATCCTCCTGTTGAATAGAAACCACTACCGTTAAACTTAACGGCTGGGGCTGACCATATTCTAACCATTGTGTTTCCACAAGTTGTGCAGGGGATAGGTGCCGAGTCCGATAACTCTACCACGCTGCCACATGTTTCGCATTTAAAATCATATAAAGGCATTACTCGCAGTCTCTCCAATCCATAGGCGTTGGTGCCGTTGTAATTGTTCCACAATCTTTACACTTCTGAGCAAGGTCATACCAACTTACTTCTCTTGACTCTATATCCCACATAACTGTTATCTCAAACATCATGCAGCCACAGATGCAAGCGAAGGCTGGCTCACCCCTCAGGTCGTTCATTGTTCCAGAAGAACTTGTAATATTCTACGTCAACAGAGAACCGTTTCATATGTTGAACAACGGCTCCTGTATGAGAGTAGAGTGGGACATCTGCTTTATTCATGAGTCGGAAGAAGTTGATGTCTTCTGATACAAACTTTTCTCCTACTCCAGTTTCATTAAAGTATGGGATAGCACCATGCACCTTGCGCATCTTGGTGATTGCACTGCGGTGCATAAGCACAAATCCAAATCCTGCTGAACCAACTTTGATAAGCGCATTTGCTGGCAAAGGATGAACATATTGAATCTTGTACTCTTCTCCGTCAACCCAATTAAATATGGCTGGATATGGCGCCATCATTGCACGTTCATTTTCTTTTGAGATAAAGTAAGTACCTGTAACTACTGGTCGCTCTATTGCATCTGCTGCTTGCCATACCTTATGTAGTGCGTCATTGGTAAGAACAATGTCGCTATCTACCCATAGCACCCAATCAAAGTCTGTCTTCTCATACCAGAACTCCAGTGCTTCTTGGCGCTGTCGTCCTATTTGATTGCCTTGCACACGCATGGCTGATGTAATAGGTAGACCAGATGAGATGATGCTATAAACTAAACCTTCAGTAAACTTACCGTCTGTTGTGCCGTTGTCGCACCAACATACAATAATTTTATCTTTCGGCTGAACTTGTTGTTTCTGTGGTATCTGATTTATTTTCTTGTGAGTCTTGGTCATGGTGTGGTCTCCAACCGCCTAAGTTTTTTACGAGTGAGTTGAGTGAGCGTTGCACTTTCATGCGTGCTCCGTCTGGTGTGCTGTCCATTTCTTTGGCAAGTGTTGCCCAATCAGGTTGCTCTACGCTAAAGCGTAGGCGGAGTATGTTTTGTTTGGCTTCTGATAGTTTGTAGTAAGCGGCTGCAATATCAGAGCGAAGTACTAGCCAATTCATACCATCACTTATATCTCCACCTTTAACAGAGTTACCTAAGTCTTTAATCTTAGATGGCATTTCATATGATTCTGAAATGATTGTAGGTAAGAAGGCTTCAACTACCGAGACGTCATAGTAATACAGGTCTCCAGTATCATAACCAACCTTCTTGGCTTTTTCTTTTTCGCAGTATTTAAGTGCAGCATTACGCAGTGATTTGGCTATTAACTTGTTCCTGTCTTTTTGTTCTAATGCTGACCACTCTTTGTACTTACGTGGATGTCCCACGAACCACACCCACAACTCTTGTCCTATATCATCACGTTCAATCATGTTATATTTACGTGCGTATTCAGATGCAAGAGTCTGTACTAAATCGTTGTACTCTTCAATGTAATTCATTATGGAATAATTACCTCACCATTAACAATGGGTACTGCAAATGGTGTGACTTTACGATTATGTTCTACTAAGATTCCAATGCCGTGTTGCCAGTTAGCACTGCCTGATGTGAGGTAACTAGCCTGTTTGACATCCATCATATGCCCAACTTCTAATCCATATAAAGTAGAAGTCTTGCCATAAAAACCAGTAGTTTCATGTTGTAAACCAATCCTATGTGTGTGTCCACACACTACTGATTTACCTAAACGCTTGGCTAGATTTAAAGCGGTAGCCCCTGGTGCACGGTTGAGTGCGCCTTCATCTCCGTGTGCCATTACCCAGCCAGGCAATAGTTCATGCATTTTATGTAAGTAATTAATTTTTAACTTCTCATAGCCAAGTAGTTGTTCAATCTCTAATGACTTGAGTGACATAAATGCTGGCGCATACTTGCGCATGTAAGTATCAATGCGGTCAGTATGATTACTTCGTTGAATGTAAAATGGCTTGTTACCAAGAGCCTTACGGTAACGAGCCATGATGTTGTGCGTTAAATCAATGCTATCTTGTAGCGTCTCTGCATATTCCCCTGCCATACCTTTGTTCCAACGACTAGGTTCGGGTGCATCTAGTTCGTCTCCTACGCACCAGAGTTCGTCAGGTTTATAATCCTGAATAAACTCTAGCGTAGCATCTACAGTCTTGTCATGTTGATATGGTATCTGTAAATCACTGAGTACTACTACTCTTTTTTGATTTGCCATTTGAATTGGGTAAACCTTCCCACTGTCCACGTTGGACAAGCAATCCAATTATGGCATAGTTTGCAAGGTCAATTAGGGTATCTTCTACGCTTTCATAGTTCGGCGTGTCGTTATCCCCAAGGTGGGATAGCCGTGCCAACTTATCATACATGCGTACACGCAGCCCATTCATAGCACCACCAGGTGCACCTGCTATATTCATTGGACCGTAATCTTCATGTTTTTTGTATAGGATTGTAAGTAATTCTATTGTAATTCCTTTAGCATCTTCAAGGTTTTTCATTGAGTATCTCCTTTAGGTCTGTATCAAATGACTTCATTGATTCACGTACAGCAAACTCTTCCCATACTTCATCTGCTTTACCGTGGCTTGATGCCACAAATATAGCACTCAACATAATCAAACACTCTTTAGCCTCGGCTGGGTCAGCATCTATGGTCATGTATATATCTTCAAGCGCACCTATAATGTTAAGCATCTTTTTGTCCGATACTGGGATACCAATATATGCTTCGTTGTTACGTGCATAGTCCCAAAACTTTTCATCAAGGGGTAACGCATTCTTTGATTCGTCCGTCAAGCCATTCACTTCCCATCTTTATCATCATGCTGTTTACGTCTTCGCCATCTGGCATTGAAATAATGTTTACATTACCTAATTCCCTACTAATCTTTTTGCCAAACTCTAACCCTGCCGAGTCACCATCTGCAAGAACAATGACTACATCAAAGTCATCTAGTATCTTGGCATAATGGGGCTTCCAATTGTTAGCCCCAGGAATACCAATAGTCGGATGAATAGTTTTAACTGACATCATAATACAATCAAACTCACCTTCGGTGACGCAGATGTATTTGTCTGCGGCAAAGCAAGCCTGCGTATTAAACATAGTAGTTTTAGCACCAACTAATCCCATGTACTTGGCATCATGTATACCAGTCAAGTCACGGAATCTAATATCAACTACACCTGACGGTGTAATGTAAGGGATAGCAAGCCGTCCTTTGTACGGCTCATGTCCTGGAAGTGGGTCGTCTACCACTCCCAAGTGAAAGATGCTTGCCTCGTCTACCGAGAGTTGACGGCTTAATAGATAATCTTGTGCGAGTTCTATCTTGCTGGCGTACCTCTGTGTTGCCTGAAGTAAGAACTGACGCTGCGAACTGGACAGCCTCACGATAATTTATCCTCTCTCTATCCATTATTAAAGAATACGTATCACCTTTGATGCCACAACCATGGCATACAAATGCGTTCTTGTCATAGTTAACTGCTGCTGATGCATGACTGTCATTATGGAACGGACACTTCATCTTGCGCCAACCGCTGCCCCTTGCAGGCACGGTGGCGCCTATGTAATTGAGGTATTCCTCAATGCTTGGTTTCTCCAAGTGCTTTCCTCAACAATTCTACCCATACATGTCCAGGCATAGTGCAGTACCAGTCGGCTGGACTTCCCCTACCCACCCGTTTGTGCCACACTACACCTGTCCACGCTTTATCGTTAGCCATTTCGGTTAACAATTCTTCTGTCCATCCAGCCAAGTTCATCTTGGCATGATTCTTTATTTCAATTGTAACTCCAGGTATACCTGATATGTCACCTTTGTCTAGTGTTGCACCAGCCAAACGCCTGTCTACATAAGGGAACCATTCTTTAAGATACTTAACTACATCTCGTTCTGCTCCACTGCCTTTGGCTTTGGCTGCACTACTCATGTGTTATCTTTACAATCACATTGTCCACAATTACAATGTGGCATTTCAGTAGGGGTTTCACAAACATCACATTCAATCATACCATCATCTCCTGTTGAGTGTGGTCTTTGATTGTATCTTCTAAGTGCATTTTTGCTGGGTCAAAGGATAGTGTTATGTAAGTTGCACCTGTCGGGTCAGCCTTACCGTATCTATTCTTAACTGGTGCTACGCATAGATATGAATCTACACCTTGCATCATCTGTCCTACAGTCAACACCATTGCTGGAATCTGTGCAACTTTACCCTGCAATGCAGAACGTGGTTGACATGGATACCCTGGCGCACCTTCTTGCGTATGATGCAAGACAAGAACTGCTGCGTTAGTATCACGTGCAAGATATTTTAACTCTTTCATAACTGCACGCATACCAGCAAACTCTTCATGTCCATCAATGGCTATGTCCATAAGGTTATCTACAACTATAAGTGTAGGGCTTCTGCCCCACATAGTTTCAAATGCTGATACTTCTTCGTCTAAATCTTTGAGTGTAGGTGATGGTTCAAACGACCAGTACATACCAGAGAACTCACGCAAATAATGTTCTGCTGCTTCGGGTTTTGTCTTAATCATGTACTCAGCATCTTGCTGAGTTATCTTGGCTTTCATAGCAAGCAAACGCATAGCCATAGTGTGTGCATTGGTATCGGCAGAGAAGTATAAGGTTGGTTGTTTTAGTCTTGCTGCGATATGCAATGCAATGGATGACTTACCTGCGCCTGGAGTACCTGCTATGACGGTGACTTCTGCTCTACGCAGAATAATTCCTTCACGTTGGAAAGCCTGAAAAGGTGGGGGTAATGGTTCTCCCCCCACCTCTGGCTTACCGATACTTCGGCGGAGTGTTTTCATTTATGCCTTTGTTTGGTCGGCTACGAATGTAGCAAACTCTGGTGAGCCTGCCTTAACATATACTGTTGTGCATTTGGTTGGGTCGCCTTGCTTGGCTGGACAGAAGTGTCCTTTGTATGGACCAAATTTGCCAGTCATACCATAGATACGTGTCATTGTACCGTGAGGACAATTGCGTGCGCCTGCACCTGGAGATACAAACGCTGGTGGTCCTGCTGGTGTATCACTGATTACAGTTGCACCTAGTGTGTTGGCAAGCATGCCAACTACAGGTGATGGTGGTACTGCTGTGTTAACTGGTGCTACGCCACGGATGGCTGCTTCTAGTTCTTGTGTTGCTGATGCAAGAGATGCAAGTGATAGCGCAACTCTTTGGTCTAGTTCTTCTGCTGTCTCAGCACGCAAGGTGATAAGAGAACCTGCTGCTGATTTAACTGTGATGCTGATAGGTGCTTCGGTTGAGGACATGTTTCTCCTTGATAGTAGTTATAACTCCACAACTACGGCATATATATTCTTTGCCGTTAGTTGTAAATTGATACAGCATTACATCTCTGCTCATGCAGTTGATGCATAGCATTAATGAATATCCGTAACCAATTTCTTTTTGGTATCTCTGAAGGTTCGCACCTTCATTGCTAACTGGATACCTTTCCATCCTTCTTTGATGTCAACAAAGTGCAGTTCACATTTACCACTACCTGCTGGCAGGTGGACAATGATTCCTTTCTCTGTATTGACGTCACCCCAAGACGAACGGGTTGCCGTAACGGGGTCATACGGCAAGCCGTTTGCATACACCGCTAACTGCATAGCAATTTTATTTGGGTAGGAAATACTACCAGTCTTTAAGTCAGAGATAAACAACTCACCTTTGTATTTAACGATACGGTCAGGTGTACCTGCAATCTTAAACTTATCTAGTACGCAGAACTGTTCAATGAATACATTCTCAAAGTCTTTAGTTGCTGCATCATAGGCTTGTATGTCAGCGATATAATCCTCAGGGATTACACCTAAGTCAATGCCTCTGTCATGTTTTTCTGTAAGTGTATGAATGGCTGTACCTATAGTTGCTTGCTTGGTTGCACCTGCTGCTTCCATTGCATCTTCAACTAACTTGTCCATCTCCAACTTGTTATCTCTTACAGCACTGGCTGCTAACAATAAGTCAGGACGCAGCGTTAAACCCGCTGCTGCCATACGTAACTTCCATGCTACTAGTGCAGTGCCATCATCTAATGAACCTGCAATTGTAGTGGTACGTGTGTACGGTATTGGCTTACCACCTTTAGGTGGCACAACCATTGGTCGTCCGTATCTATCTCTGGGTACTTCTACTTCTGACATGCTTCTCCTTTGATTAAGTACTAGTAGGAGGCAGGACAAGGAGAGAGCCAAAACCTACCGCCCACTAGTGTCCCCATCATAGCATAGTGACGGCTATGCGTTGATGTCATTGCCGCAATGCGGACAAAGTTTTTCTGGACGCGAATACTTTTCGTACTTAGCATAAGCGTCTTTGTAATTTTGATGCACATATATCTTGCATCTATTACGTGTGCTATACAAACGTATGATTGCACCTGACTGGTGCAATACTGACAGGATACCACTAGTAGTACCGTGATGCCAACCTGTTTTAGTGGCTAACTCTTTCCAGGTTAGCCCCATTTCTCCTGCTTCTTTTAATATACGTAACGCTAACTGCTGTCTGTTTTCTTCCCGACCAGATGAGATATTATCTAGCGCTCTCTGCTGAGATGTATCTGTACCTGACCAGCCAGCAGTACCATTGTAAGGTACGTATGCATTAGTCATGTCCGCAATCTCCCCAACAATTACAGCATACTGATTTAGAATCAATACCATGTGTGGCTGGGTCGCCACAATTATAACATTCTTGTTCGCTCATTCAGACTCCTTGTGCCAACCAGCAGTTGCTAACTTGCTATCTTCTAGCGCTTCAATTACTTCTACAATAAACTCTTCTGCTTCTATTTCACTATTCTCAAAGCGTTCAGATAGTTTAAGTATACGTGAAGGTGCTCGCATAATTTTAACTGCTGATGCTTTGCAATCAGGGCAAAAGAATTTAATGGTTGCTTTCTTTGTTTCATACTCAACCATGTGTTGCTTGCATTCGCAAATCATTACTCTTCCTCTACGTCAGAGATGTCAATGTTATCTATTTCTATACTTGCGCCTGAACCAATGTCAATGGTGATGTCGTCTCCAATGCAGTTGTTTGCATCATCTTCATCTTCGGCTGTGTATCCTGTAACGTAAGCAGTAATTGTAACAGTTGCTTTATACTCTGCTCTGATAAGGTCGCACTGAATTGACTTGAGTAACTCGTTGACTTCACTACGAGTAATTGTTGCTTCTCCGCTATCCCATTCAAGTTCACTGAAGAAGTCACGTACTTTATATTTAGTGTCACTTAGTTCCTCTGCTCTTTTGATGAAACGTGTTACTTCTGACTCGGTATAGGTTACTACATTTTCTTCTGTTGTAATTGCTATTGTGTTCATGTTTCCCTCTCGTTGTTTGTGTGTGCTCCGTGTTCGCCACTGGCGGAGCAACCCAGTGAAACGTCCCCTGTATTGTCTAAGGATACGACTATACAAGTTATGCGTATCCACGTTTATGGATTTCTATCCATGTGTGTGGAAACTTAAACAAGCACTAAATCTAGTGCTTTATCTTTGATGCGGTCATTGCGTCCACTGATGGTGGCGATTGCACGGCGGTCAGAGCCACCAGAAGCATAATGGTCAGCATGTTCAATGACTGCTTGCCATACACCAAAGGCTGTGCCTCTGATGTTCTCTTGTGTAGGTGACTGGCTGTAAATATTCCATGCTGAGTCACGACCATTGAGTGCAATGGTACGTTGACGGCGTTGACCTTGTGATAGTAGATGGTCAGGTGCTTCTTCAATCTCTGATGGTAGTGCCCATACAGCCTTGAAGATATTCTTAACTTGACGTTCATCAACCTTACGTTGTAGCAACGTACCTGCTACTACTTCATATTGTTGAATAGAATCATATGTTAACTGTGTGATGTTACGGATGTCATTGACTGACAACTCCGAGTTGGTTGTGTGTTTCATGACATAGGTGTATGCATTTTTATGTTTACCTTTGATGATGCGATTGATTTGATTAGCACAAAACAAACGCTCAATGATAGGGCGAATACGTACTGCACATGAACCATCATGTGATGATTGCACTAGTAGGAACGCAGCGTGTGGGTCATTGGCTACTTGTACACCTGCTGGTAATTCCATTACCATCCAGATGTTAGCACCATTGTTGTACTCACCTGCTGCTGTATACCGTGCATCACCTGAGTCAACCAGTGTATCTAACGCACTGAATACTTCCATGTTCTGCACAATCTTGTACTTGTCACCGACTACACCAATGACTTCATTGGTATTGTCTTTGCCAAGTTTAAGTACAGCCTGTCGTTTAGGTACAGGGTAGTGAAGTTGTACTGTTTCTAAATCACTAACTGGAATATGAACGATTGCTTCCATGTCTGCTAACTGTACGTTCCAGTCAAGACCAGCCTGTCGTGCAGCCTCTGATGCAGAGCCAGCATTGACAGCAGTGCCTGCTTGTACCCAAGCCTGCTTGTTCATCTTGGCTACGACTTGATTATTATATGACTCGCTAACTTGTAGCATTACTCTTCCTCTCCGAAGATATTTTTTATTACTTTTGGGTGTAGTTCTTTACGCATGCGTGCAAATCCTGCTGGTTCCCAGCCTGACCTGAACACACGTGCAAGCAATAGTGCTAGTGAATAGTTCTCTTGTGCATTTGATAGCACAAGGAATGCATCTGCTGTGTTGCCCTGCTCATAGTACAACTGAGCAAGGATAGATGCAGGTCCACTGATATAAATACTATCTGTTGGTGCTTTGTTTACTAGATGACATAGTGCTAGTTCAGTACGCTTAGCATCATACTTATCTAAGATACCTAATGCAAAGTCACGCACTTGAATGTCTGTTAGATAATACAGAACTAATGCTGTTGTCTCCATCTCTACATCTGATGCATTGAACGACATGAAGTATCCATCAATTAGGTTTGCACCTACACGCTGGACTGCTGTGTTGTCATTGTCTACTAATATACCCAACTCTACGAGTTGGTCATTCATTGTTAGTGTCTGTTCCATTTGTGCTCTCTTTTTCTGATAGTTGTGTATCTATCCAGCGAATCATTTTGAATCCGCTGAATCCTATGGTGTCTTGTAGTAACCACAATGCATCATCATCATTGTGTGCTTCGATTTCTATTTCTGATTGTATAATGTAATATGATTTCATGTCAATACCATCCATGCTTTCTGTGATGTGCCCAAGCGATTGATGGTCGCTCGTATCTATGGACTATGTACGACAGCCCCTTCTCAATTTGGAGAGGGGCTGGAGTCTTGGGGCTAGTGTTTAGTATCTGTGCTATACCATATGCAGTAGACTCAGGGTTATCTGCATACATATCCCACTTAGATTCTTTACCCCATAGTTTGTTGAGTGCAACCCACTCGCTGCGATTCCATTCTGGATAGTGTTCTTTCATATAAGCAAGGGCATAAGCCTTGGCTTTGTACTTGCTCCAGTAGTTGCCGCTTACATCTATACAGCGTGGGTCGTAGTCAACATGTTTAGTCAGTGCCTTGATAGGTATACCTATAAGGCTAGCCAATGTAAGTATGGCTACGCTTATACTTGCGTAGTATTTCTTAACGATACTAGTCAGCATAGACTACATCGTAT
>Ga0114963_10000164_pt1 | contig 41372 bp, 64 predicted proteins | sample C_131016_EF_Meta_FD_87019 | JGI IMG/M metagenome (GOLD analysis project Ga0114963, IMG submission 87019) | Freshwater microbial communities from Lake Croche, Canada to study carbon cycling - C_131016_EF_MetaG | ecosystem: Environmental > Aquatic > Freshwater > Lake | place: Lake Croche, Canada... | reverse complement strand
TTACGAACGTTCTGTGACGATGGGCAGATTTAATATCCCTCACGGAGGGCATATTGAACTTATCAAGCTCATGCTTGAGCACGGTGACGAAGCCGACGTTTACGTGTCAGACGGTAAGGGCAACAACGACTGGGATCTCCGCGTTCTCCTCCTTGGGCATCTGTGCAGAGAAGCCGGTCTCGACATGAACCGGATACACTTCCTCAAAACCAAGAGTCCGTTTGAGGCAGTTGCCAACGCTGTAGAATCCTCTCCTTGGCAAGAAGCCGTGATCGTCCTCGGCTCTGACCAGCAGGATATGGCGAGGAAACTCGGTGAGGTTTATGACTGCGCAACGATCATCAATCGTAGGACCAACTCCTCGACGCAAATGCGCTTCTTCCTCGACGCAGAAGATTTTCGCGAAGATTTGATTGACCTTTACTCTGGTGACGAATTCGCCACGACTCTGGCAATGGTCCTTCGTCAAGAGGAACGCAACCGGGCGGATAACCGTACCTGACCGGGCGGTTTACCCCCTTTCGCAAAACGCGAAAATGAGGTATGCTTAAAGCATGGAAATGAAAGACTCTTACGCCTACGTTATGGTTGGAGCCCCTGGCTCTGGCAAATCCACTCAAGCCGCAAAGCTGGCTGAAATCGAGAATGCTGTTATTATCTCCGGTGACGATATCCGCGCTGAACTGTACGGGTCCGCAGACATCCAAGGAGTCTGGCAGGAAATTCACGATCGCATCGAAGAACTCGTTGCTCAGGCTTGCGGCAAACCTGTTATTCTGGACGGCACTCATTATCGAGCGTCTTACCGGAAAGAGGCTATAGCACTGTTGCGTTCCTATGGCTACGGCAAAGTTGAAGCCGTGGTCGTTGACGCATCTCTGGCAACTTGCCTGGCTCGAAACTTTCAGCGAACTCGTCACGTTCCGGACTATGTGATCAAGTCGATTCACGAAAAGTTGCAGTCTTCCCTGCGAACGATCGACTCCGAAGATTGGGACCGGATAACCTACATTTATTGAAAGATATGTTATTTAATCCTACTTACGACCCCGGCGACGTCATCGCTGTCGGCGACATTCACGGTCGATACGACCTTTTCTCTGCCTTTCTCGACCACGTCCGCGATTCGCAAACCACCGTAATCTTGCTCGGCGATTTGATTGACCGTGGCGGTCAAGACGTCGCTGTCCTCAACAAAATCAAAGAACTTCTAGACGACCCGCAAAAGAACGGGCTCGCAAACTTTCACTGCCTGAAAGGAAACCATGAGCAGATGATGCTTGACGCAGCAGATGGCCTTGGTTTCTCGTTTGTCACATGGGCAAAAAATGGCGGAAACATGGAAGAGACGGATAAGATCTTTAAGCACGCCGACTGGATCAGAGCTCTGCCGGTTTACCTGACCATAGGCGAAACTATGTTTATTCATGCCGGTTTTTATCCGGGGCACGATCCTGAGGAATCCTTGGCTCAAGGACGTCTTGAGGGAATTCTTTGGATGCGCGAACCGTTTCTTAAACTTGGCCCTTTGTTTGAAGAGTGGAACCCGAACCTGAAACGTGTGGTTTTCGGGCACACTCCTAGAAGCGCAATGCCCTACGTGATTCCGGGCGGTGGAATCTGCATTGACACCGCCGCCTATCACACTGGCGTCCTTACAAGTTACAACGTTACTCGGGATACATTTTGGCAATATGATTTACCGGATGCTGAGTAAGGTATAATAAATTTGGGAGTAAGCGAGTTTTGTGGTGATTCTCACCGCTGCTCCCTAAAAATCACCCAAAATCTGTCATGGACTATTTTGATCTTTACTACGCATATTTAGCACAGTGTGAGCGGGAGAACTGGTTGAACATTCGTGACCCGAACCACGACTACATGGAGTGGAATCATACTCTTCCGCAGTGCATTTTTGGGGATTTACCCTTTGGACAATGGTTGACTATTGAGCAGCATGCTATTGCTTCTTGCCTTCAAACACTAGCATTTCAAACTCTGTGCCATTGCGGGTGGCACAAGAAATCCGTACCGGGAAATCTGTGGGAGCTTGTTTGTGAAGAGGTTTTAACTGAAAGGAAAAATCACGCGGCGGAAAATGGAAGAAAATACGGACCGTCGGTAGGAGCAAAACTCTACGAAGAAAATAAAGGGTTGTTCAACCCTGACTATAAGGACCTAAAATCCGAGTGGTGTAGGAAAGGTATAAAAACTCAGGTAGAGGGAGGAGTAGGAATCCACGACCTTGAAAGAAGGAAAGAATGGGCGGACACCTACGCTGAAAACGGACTCAAAAACGGTCACACCAGCTTCAAGAACAAGATTGCCCTGTTCGACAAAAAATACGACGGGTCAAGGAAAGAATGGGCAAGTAATGCTGGCAAAATTGGTGGTAAAGTCACTGGTGCAAAAGTGGTTGAGTTTAAAATAGGGATTCTGGATCCAGCGAATGCTGACAGAGTTAAGGGGGGACAGAGAAAAGGGGGAGAAACATCAAATAAGCAAAAATGGATGTCAACTTTAGACGGGTTCGTTAGCACTGCTGCCGGCGTGACCTCCCATAATCGCTCGATCGGGGGATCGGGTAAAGACAAAATCAAACTTCAAGACTCATGAAACGACTCCTCATTTTAGATTGTAGTGCTCTCTTCCACCGTTCTCGCTCTGCACTGATACGTAGTTGCGGGGAACTTACGACTTCTGCTGGAATCCCCGTGACAGGAACCCTGGGGTTCCTTAACGCACTCTTTGCTATTATGGCAAAAAACGATTACTCTTGCGTAGTACCCTGCGCAGAAGGGGGAAGCAACTGGCGGAAAAAAGAGTCCGGGGAGTACAAGGCAAACCGGGATTCGGCAGGTGCTGCCCATTATGCGGACCAGAATCTTTTGCTGGATGAAGTTTTACCGACACTTGGCATGAACGTTGCCAAGGTCACCGGATTTGAGGCGGACGATGTGATTGCCCACATTTCAAGAAACTCCCCAGCGTATGATGAAATTCACGTTTATTCTTGCGATTCAGACCTTTTACAGTTAGTGTCTAATAAAGTCAAAGTGATTCTTTTCAACAGCGTTAAAAATACGAAAGTCTACGGAATTGACGAAGTTCTAGAGAAATACGAGGTTTACCCCAGCGAAATTCGTTTTTTTAAAAGTATCTGTGGAGACAAATCTGATAACGTTTTGGGCATAAAAGGTCTTGGCCCGAAGACTGCCGTAAAAATTATTCACGAATGCCGCCCGAGTGAAGTTAACCCCGAATTTACTGGGGCTGACCGAATTGCCCTGCACCCGAAAGTTAAGAACGATGCGGGAACTTTTCTGGCCAATCTTCGGTTGGTAACGCTTGAGAATGACTTGCCAGATTGCAAATGGTTCTCTTCAAGTCCGCCGATACCGACTCACGTTGAAGCTCTATTGGAGGGTCTTGAGTTTAAGCAAATGTTGAAACGCAAAGACAAGATCCTTCAAACCCTGGGGTGCTCGTGATTTTGGGCGGTTTCCCGTACCTTGCGGGGGGGTTTACCCCCTTTCGAAAGTCGGCGAAATGAGCTATGCTTATAGCATGGAATACAACGACACCACCCTTCACCCCGTTTCCCTCGTCAACAGCGACGACGGACCCGCTCTTCAACTTAAGGAGATTTTACGTTTACATCTACTATATCTAAACCGAGCGATCGAGGGCAAATGCGCCGATCTGCGGGATGCCAATCTGCGGGGCGCCGATCTGATGGATGCCATTTTGCGGGGCGCCAATCTGTATGGCGCCGATCTGCGGGATGCCAATCTGCGGGGCGCCGATCTGTGGGACGCTTATCTGTATGGCGCCAATCTGTATGGCGCCGATCTGCGGGGCGCCAATCTGCGGGGCGCCGATCTGCGGTTCGCCGATCTGCGGGATGCCAATCTGCGGGGCGCCAATCTGCGGGGCGCCAAGCTGTATGGCGCCAATCTGCGGGGCGCCAATCTGCAGGACAGCACTGGAAATATGCGAGAGATTAAAACTGCAGAGTTTGATACATGGTCATGCACCTGGAGTTGCTCACCCGAAGGTGAAACAACTCTGCGCATTGGATGCCAGGCCCACGATCTGAACCGTTGGCAAACTGCTGATACAGAATGGATCACCAACCTTGACCCCAGCGCCATCGCTTGGTGGGATAAATATGGTGCAATCCTACTGGCTTTAGTCGTAGCGTCACCCGCGACACCGTGGGGTTCCCCAGCGTCAACAGAAGCAGAGGTGGCAGCGTGAAACGGTTCCATTTTATGGGGCCGTCAGAAGCGCAAGCTCGCGCCGCCGATCTCCTGGAGCGCCTGGCGCCGCAGCCGGGGCAGGAGGGGCCGACCACCGACGAGCTGCACCGAGTATTTCATGACTATGCCCGCGACTTCTGCAAAGAAAAGGTCTTGTCGCCCGGTCGTTTCTGCGTGGCAGCTCGCGCCGTCCTCGCCAAATGGGGGAACCAATGACAACCCTAAACGAAATCGACTACAAGGCCGAATACCTCCGCATCGCAATGGAAGTCGGCAAGGTTTACCCCGAGTGCGAAGTTGCTACTTTAGACATGGTGCGACTGCTCATTCACGAGGTGGACACCCTGAGGATGGCCCTTGGCATTCCGACCCGCCGAACTGTTGTGAACAAACTTGAAGAGGAAATTGAGAGTTATGACTGACCAACACCCAATCACCCTACCCCCTGAGCTAATAGAGGAGTGGATAAAGGAGGCAAATCACAACGAGAAAATGTTCCCACAGGCTGCCATCTTGGCTGCGTGTTGGGGCGCCGATCAGGAACTTGAGGTTTGCCTTAAGTGTCTGGCCGAAATTCGTGGCGGGGGCTTTGCGTTAGAGTTACAGCGATGGCGCCGCCCTCAGCCACCGAGTTTGAAGGAGCAGGCACTTGCACTGGTCAACAGTAAGGGACCTTACTTGAATGACGATGAGATAGAAACCATCCGCAAAGCACTGGAGGCACTCCCCGAATGAAAGACACTGAAGTTGTACCCGCCTTGGTCTCATTCGGTGCGTTTATTCTGGCGCATCTGTTTGTAACTGGGATAACGGATACTATCTCTAGCCGCATGAAATACCAGGCATTTGCCACTGCTCAGGCCAATGTTCTGGCTTGCAGGCAGAGTAAGCTTAGCCCAGTTCAAGCCGACCAAATCTGCGGACCTGTCCCAAACATCAAAAATTTTAACTTACAATGACTGACACCCTATACGACCGCATCCGGGAAAGGTGCGGCAAGGCAGTTGGATACGGAATCGCCTGCGACGAACTGACCGACCAACTGTTCGACATCTTCAACGAGGAAAAGAAAAAAGGTCGTCCCTATTCCGGCCCTGTTAGGGACGAAGCTGAGCACCAGCGCCGACTCCGAATTCAAGAGCAAAGCAAAGAAGTTGCAAAGAAAATGAAAGATCAAGCTGAGGACGGTTTCCCGTACTCGTGAGGGCGGTTTACCCCCTTTCGCCTGCGGCGAAAATGAGCTATGCTTAACTCATGGAAAACAAAACCAACCACGGATTACGCACCACGGGTAGGCCAACCGGCAACTTCGGACGTAACAAAATCCAGGCCAAAAAAGAAACACTAGATCTTACGAAGGAGATCCTCAGCAAGGAAAACCTTAGGATCCCCAACCGCGATGCAGCGTTTACTCTCCTCATTGAGGCGTATAATAAAACCACTGATCCCAAAATGCGTAAAACTCTTTGGGAAATGTTGCGCCAGCGCCGTGCCACCCTCAACCCAGTTAAAGTCAAACCAAATGAACGTCCAAGAGCTGAGTTCTGGGAGATGGTGCGTAACGTACGATAAAGCGGAATACCAATCCCCCCTCCTAGTTGACAAGTGTTACCCTTCCGTGGTAACATACAAGTGCGGGCTCACGCGGGAATACGTTGGCAAAGTTTATCGATCAGACGATGGGCGGTGGTGGTTAACTACCATCTTCTACAACCGAATTCCCGTTGAAGTCTTCAACAAGATTGAAGGCTTTTTTCTACTTAACACTCTTCATAAACAAAATCATGAACATTGATCTGAGCGTTAATATCCCGTGACTCTGGCAACTTTGGTTTGGTTGACTTTGTTTTCATTTCTAGCATACGTGATTGCGCAAGACGCTAACGTTTACGACTGGTTAACAATGAAGATCAAGTTGGGTGGTATTTTCTTTGCGAGACTATACTATCTAATTCGCTTTCACCCTGGAAGCCCGTGGGTACGTTTCGAGACTCATCGGAATTCCCGAAAACTCGCAAGAAAACTCATCCAAGAAATGGAATCGAATAATGATCTCTGAATCAGAAATTGTAGTTTTAGCCGATCAACCTGACGAAGAGATTCGTCGTTCCGTAAATCTTACGAACGAACAGTGGTCAATCCTGGCGATGTGCGTAGATTCCTATGCGGACACTTTCCGGACGAAACAGTCGCAGATTGTAACGACCTATGTAACTCGGAATCAGCTTGAAAACGCAGTTCAAGCGGCAGAAAAGATGAACACATTGCTTCAACAGCTCGACACTCTGCAGGCAAAACTTCTATGAATAAACCCGTAATCTTCGATGTTGACGGAACTCTTACCGCAGAGCCTTATAGTGAGGATAACCTTCTCACTCTAAGAGAGAATTCGGCTATGGTTCTTGTTGCGCTTGCGCTTCAAAAGGAGCGTCCCCTTGTGATCTCAACTGCAAGGCCCGAGCGATTCCGAGAGCAAACCGAACAGTGGTTATCAAGCCACGGCTTGAATCCCTCCCATGTCTTCATGAGAAACGATGAAGACGAGGGACTTCCCGACCACGTTGTGAAATACGAACATTTGCAAAGCATTCGCCAAACCTTTGGTGATCCGCTGGCGTGGGTTGACGACAATAGATACAACATCATAATGTTGAGGGAAAACGGGGTTCCAGTGATTCAAGTTAACAGGTAAAGTTATGAAGCGGGAAGAGTGGGACCAGCTGCTAATTTTACGAGATGAGATGAATAATCATCTGATGGCTCTTGACCATAAAACTCAAGCAAAATATACCGAGCTCCTGGTGAAATCTCTGAGGGGCAAAGGGGACCAACCGGTGAGGGCGGCTTCCCCGCCCCGTCAGAGCGGTTTGCCCCCCTTTCGTCGAGGGGGAAATGAGCTATGATTAAAGCATGGAAAACGACACCTTCACCTTCACACTCAGCCTTCACGATGCTCGCAACATTGTGCAGGCTCTTCGCAATGAAGCGTTTCAGCTTACTCAGGAAAGTGACCGAGCTTGCGAGAAAGGTGCTCTTGAGTACGGAACTTTTTTGTGGAATGAAACTGCGACTCTTAACAACCTTGCCGATTACATTGACCTTGAGCTACCCGAATGACACCTGAAGAATACCGCCACCTATACCAGCAGATTCGGAAATATCAGCTGGAAGACACAAGGATTAGCGGCAAATCTTACTCTGCCTGCGATGTCCTGCTTCAAGAGCTGTTTCCTTACTCCTACACTCAGAAACAAGAACAATGCCGTTGAGTTCGCTATGCGAAGAAACCCCTGTCTACGAGCGAGGGGAAATCAAATGTTTCTTCACCGAGGCTGAAATTGATGCACTGTGCGATGTGCTAGACGACTTTGAGCCCACAACTCCCACAGACTCTTTCGCCTCCGCTGCGCAAAAACTCACGGCTTTGCACGATGATTATTGCGTAAAGTATAGTCTCTCTCCTGCCTTGGGGGCTTATAACCAAAAGTATGGCACTTGGGGTCACAACGATTCGGAGGACTGGGCACGATGGGAAGGTTTTCGCGACGCTTTCGAAATGATGCAAAATCTGCACTAACCTACTGATAAACACTTACACAAACAAAACAATGAAAGTTGATTTCCAGGGATACGCCCCCTCCACTCAGACTGTTGAACTTAACTCGGACGACCTTAGCGACTTCCGGCAAATCGTAAATGATCGGTTTACGGCTTACATTGCGTACGCCAATCTTGAATCCGGTTTTCTCTTACCTGAAGATCAGAGGATCGTAGATTTCTGTGCGCGTTTCAGTGTAGACGGCAAAAATAAAACCGCCCGAATTGCTTTTTTCGAGGCACTTCTTGCCCAAAGGTGAGATCTATGACAGAAGACAAAGACGTTTCAACCCGAATCCAGCAAGTCAATGAATTTTACAGGTGGTTTGATGAAGAAGAAGGGTACGGTTTCCGAGAAGAGCGATTCTGGGATGCTTGTAGACGAGCAGAAAGCGGGGAGTTGTTTGAATGGCTCCGAACAGCCTTCCGAATGGGTTGGGAAGCCGGACAACGCTGCAGTGATTGATGACTGTTTCTACGTAAATAACCAACGAGGAACTTATGTCTCGGTCAACAAAGACGGCACTTTTCTGGTAACTTCCCTTACGGAAGAGGAGTGTATATCTAGCACGCGATGGTATCTGAAAGCTCAGCAAGACGGTTTCCCCACAGGTGGAAACAGTTATACTGGTGCAGTGGAAAGTAAGCTGTGATGCCTGCATTAGACCCGACAACCCCGTGGTACGAGTTTCTGTCGTATTGTGAATGTTGCTGGTCGCTCGGAGTCGAACCTTCCGTCCATAAATTCGCACGGTACCAAGCCTTCTACCGTTCCTATTTCAACCGTTAATGGAAAACCAATCTCAACAAGACATAGCCCAGGTCTGCCTAGAAATCAAGGATATGCTCCTTGAAAAGAATCGAAAGTACGGAGATTCTGCCTTGAACCCAGTTCGAATCTTCAGCAAAGCGAACACCCTTGAACAGCTGAAAGTTCGCCTCGATGACAAACTTAGTCGTCTGCGAAATGCTCAAGACGATGAGGACGAAGATGTCATCTCTGACCTCGTTGGTTATTTAATCCTGTTTAAAGTGGCGCAAATGCAGCAACGCCGTGCTGACAACTTCGTAATCACTTAAATGACACCCCAAGAATCTCGTGAGTCTTTCATCGACTCCCTGTTCTCAAGTATTGAACTTGAAGAGCTAAAAGAGAGCGGACTCTACCACGATTATGTAGAAGGGAAAATCTCAATCGAAACCATTTACACAACGATGCGGGATCAAGGTATATGAACAAACCGGAACAGTGGATTGAAGAAGATCGCGGAGAGATCGCGGCCACGATCGTTGACGGACTCGTCTCTGAAATGACTCTTGAGCGAATGCGGCAAATCGTGTGGGATTTGCATTACGAAGAAATCGTCTGGAAGACTTGGCGTGAAATCTGGGATCTCGCGGAGGAGTACGCGCCGGAATTGTTGGATAGGTTCAACGAACCGGAATCCAAGCTGGCCTAGGGCGGTTTCCCGCCCTTTTTGGGCGGTCTGCCCCCTTTGCTTTTCTGGCAAAATGAGGCATAATAAAGGCATGAACGAACTCACCCACTCCTACACCTCCCCCCGAACAGGGCGAACTTACGAAGCCGTTCTTGACCACCGTGGGTTTTCACGTTGGGACATCTTCCGCATTGACGGGGAAACCCGCACATGGGTTCAGTTTGCTCTCACGGAAGGTGAAATCGCCTCTACGATTAAGTTCCTTGAGGTTCCCGGCCCGCATCTTGGTTCCCGTTTCGACTGAGGAGAAAATAACATGCAATTCAAAACAACTGTCTCAGCCTCTTTCTTTCAAGCATTCTGCCCAAACACCACGTCGATCTATGACCTCGGTGAGTTGTACGCAGAGTTCAACGCCAAGTACTTCGACGGAAAACTTCGAGTTCTTCGAGTAATCGAGAAGACTGACGCGAACGGGGATAAGCGCAATATTTACCCTGAGCTGAAATGGGAAGGCCGGTTTCGCAAACTGTGGGGGCAATACAAGCCTTCCCGGACACGGGGCGCAGGAATGATCAAGATCGCCAAAGTAGCGGCGGTCGATCCAACCCAAGTCCGAAGCACCTTGCTTCACGAAATGGTTCACAAATGGTTGGATCAGATCGGTCAGGACGACGGCATCAAAGGTCACGGTCAAAACTTCATCGAGAAAGCTCGACAAATCAACCAGCTTTGCGAAGAGACTGGTATGAAGTACCGAGTCAACTTCCACGATGTTGCCGTTACCAAAGAAGAGCCGGAAGTCTACTGCGACATGCTCAAGACCACGATCTACTGCGGTAAAGACCTCGATATTGCTCACAGGATGAAGGCGATCTTGAACTCCGCTTTTGAAACTTACGAATACGAGCAGTGAGGGCGGGAAACCGCTCTTTTTTGCGTATACGTTTCCGCTTGTTGGGCTATCCTGGAACGTGGGTAGAATTATGATTGAACACCCAAACTTGAAACCATGGTAAGAACTATACGATTAACTGAGCTTCTGCCTTTCGACAAAGACCGACTCGGCGAGCGCCCAACCCTCTCAGATTGCCACGAGTTGATCGACGAGGATTGCGACGTGTTTGCTCCCGATGGCACTCTTGTGGTAGCCTTCCGAAAGAATGCAGTGGAAGCAGCGAAAAAAATCACCCCTGGCACGAAAGATTATGAGTACTGGCGTTGGGCTTGCCGCTCCCTTCTGTCCGACCAGAGGGGTATGGCATCCGGTAAAGAAATCTACACGAACGTTGAAATCCGCACAACTTACGGTCAGAACGAGTTTCTGAGGCGTGCTCTGAAAGGGTTGGTCTCAACTCTTGATGAAGCCCTCGAGATCCTTAACTCTGACACTCGCCCATCTCGCACAACCTACTACGTCGGCAAAGCCGAGAAAGCTGGTTACGTTGATCTGGAAGAGGTTGAGAGGTGGGACTCCATTGTTCGCAAGAAGAGCACACCGTTCGACGCTCGTAAAGAGGCAATTGCCAATCGCAACAAAGCCAAACTCGCGTGGTTTGAGAAGTGGCTACGCACTGTGTGGGCGGTTACCGAGGCGAAGATTCCTGCTACCAAAGAGTTCAAGAAGATTTTCATTACGAAGCAGCCGCGCTCAAACAAAACTTTCTCCGCTGTTCTTGGAACGATTGACCGGAGCGGGCGAACCCCGTTCGGACGACTAACTTCCCCGACCATGGAGCGTTACGAAGACTTCGCATCTTTCGCCGACTTCTACAAAGAGGTGGACGGCCTGGTGAAACAACTCTTTCCGGCAGAAGGCAAAGTTCTTTCCGATCGGTTCCAGAAAGTGAAGGACGAGCGTTACAACTTGTTCGGAACCATTTACACCTCGATCACCTGCAACTATAACTTCCCCACTTTCTACCACCTTGACGGAAACAACGCCAAGGACGCAGTAGCCGCCCTGGTTACATTCGAGAGCGGAAACTACGAAGGCATGGATTTCGTAATGCCTGAACTTGGTTACGCTTTTCATATGCGTCACGGCGACATTCTGATCGGGGATAATCAAGGGTACGTTCACGGACAAACTGAGTTCGTAGCCCAGGAAGAGGGCGCAGAGAACCTGACTCTGGTGTTCTATCAGCGGGACTCAATCATTCTGCTGGATGATCTAGAGTGCGAAATCTGTCGCAGAAAGTTCCTGGATTACGTTCGCGACAACCACCCCGATCGGGGAAATGGTGAAGCGAAATGGGCCGGATCTTTTCCCGGCATGTGGTCCAGCCCCGAATGGATGGCCTACAAGGAAAAGCAAAACATGGAACGTTGTTCCAATACAAACATCAAAGGATCCCTGGACACAACCAATGCCTGATTATCAGATTGCTATCCCAACTTACGGAAGGCCGGACGGAGTAAAGAAACTGACTCTGAATTATCTTGAAAAAACTGATGTGGACCTGTCCCGCGTGACTTTGTTCGTCGCCAACAGCGAGGAAAAGGAAAAATATCAAAGTTCAAACCCCGCGTACAATATCGTCGTTGGTGAAAAGGGTTTGACCAATCAACGCCACTTCATTTCCAACTATTACGACAAAGGAACCCCTGTTTTCTCCTTTGACGACGATGTTAGCGCCGTCGAGGAACTTGAACTCCTGAAAGAGCTGGAGGGCACTCAGAAACCGCTTGACCACCCCTGCCGCCTGAAAACCGTGGATGATCTTTCGGACCTAATTGAGAGGGGATTCCGATTGAGCAGTCGGCGCAATATCGGTTTGTTTGGTTTCTACGCAGTTCGCAATAAAGGTTTTCTACACCCGAAGATCACCACTGGTTTGAAGTTTGTCATGGGTCACGCTTTTGGTTTTTATGCGGGCGACCCTGCCTTTGAGCGAATTACGGAGTACAGTATGAAGGATGACTATTTCCTGTCGCTTTACCACACTGTACACGGAAACGGAACGCTTCGGTTTGATCACGTTTGTGTGAAAGCAAAACAGCACACGGGTGTAGGCGGAACGTGTGAGGATCTCGAGCGAAAACTTGACGTGAACAACAAGACCGTTGAAAAGATTTGCGCCGAGTTCCCCGAGCTGGCAAGTCCCAAATCGCGAAGGACGAAAGACGAATGGTTGTCCCGGTATTCTGAGATTCGACTCAAGCCAACTACTTACGAAACGATTTCGGTGAACAAGTGAAGTTAAGGTTTGGGGCGGTTTTCCGCCCTTTACCGTAACGTTTGGCTGGCTATGTTTGTTGCAGATCGCTCTTACCAATGATTTCCGACCCGAAGAAAACAATCGTCTTTGATGTTGACGACACGATCCTTAAGACTCAGAATCGTGACTATGATAATTCGCGACCAATGATGGAAGTAATCGTTGGTATGCGAGCACTGAAAGAAAAAGGGTGGACGATCGTACTTCATACCGCCCGTGGTATGGGTCGATCAAGCGGAGATATCGAAAGTGTGCGCGAAGAAGTTATCGAGGAAATCGAAAAGTTCTGCACTAAATTCGATGTGCCCTACGACTCTATCCAGATTGGAAAGACTTGGGCGGCATATTACGTGGACGACAAAGCAATGACTCCCGGTCAGTTCGCTGCAAAATACAAAGAAATCGCACAATGAAGAACGCACTGATTCTAGCAGCCGGTCGTAGCACCCGGTTCGGCCGAAACAAACTTGAGGAAAAGTTTGACGGCATGTCACTTCCCTACCTGGCGGCACTGTTCGCCTTGGACAACGGGGCAGAAAACATCTACTTGACTCTTTCACGCTCGGCGGTGAAGACCGATGGGGCACGAATCTACCACCCTGTTCTTGACGAAGTGTCAAAGATTTGTGACCCGATTGTTCGTTTTCAAAGTGAGGATACTTACGGGCCTGGGGCGGCTATTACCACGTGGGCTGGCGTAATCAACGATCCGTTTACAGTCTTGTTTGGCGACAACTTTTACTCGGGGAAACTTCCGATGTCAGTTCGGGCAGTCATTGGCTCGGAGCACGACAGGGACGTGTGGTTCACAACTCTAGACAAAGGGTTGAATCCACGCAACCTCCAGCTTGCGGCAGTGGTTGAAGACTACGTTGTGGAAAAACCTCACGGTCAGCTTGAGGGTAAATACTTCTGCGGTTTTGTGTGTTTTCCCCGAAACTACTTAAACACGATTGGTGAACTCCGGAAGAGCGATCGCGGCGAAATCGAAATCACCGACATGATCAACATGTCGCATTGCCGATGTTCACTGGACTTATACAAGTTGGGGATTTCCTGGGGCGACCTAACTTATGAGGCCGATTGCGCTCGGATTCGGGAGCTTGTTCGTGAAGGGAAGTAGTGGAGCGACCCTGGATTTCTCAGGGGATTTCATTCGCAAGAAGTGCAAAGATGCCGCTGAGCAATGTGATTGGTTTCGCATTGCTTCTCGGTATCTTCTGGCGCCAGGAATTCGTCTCCCCCAAACCATTTGCATTTCAGACGAGGAGTACGACATTGAATTTGTCGAAGGAAATTGCGGAACTCAGACTGAATCCACTCGACTAATCGACACTCTCGTCGATCAAATTCTGGTGTGGTCGAAGGTTCCACCCATACGAGAATCAAATTGGGAGTCCTACATAAAGCGTTTATATTCAGAGCATGTTTCCCAAACTGACAGTCAAATAGTTCGACGGATTTTCGAATTCCTCGATAATACTTCTGATCCCCCTTCCTCGTTCTCGCACGGTGATCTGACCCTGGAAAACGTAATCGTGGAAAATAATGGGGGAATCGTTCTGATCGACCCCAACTTCAAGCAGAATTTGTTCCAGTCATACGTTCTTGACTTGGGCAAACTGCTTCAGTCTGTGCACAGCGATTACCACCGATTGTTTAACTCACACCCTGGGGGCGACCCTGCGCCTCTCTGCGCCCACCTCCGCCAAAGGCTGGGCGAACCCCTGTGGAACCAGGCCCTGGCAGCTGAGATGTCGCACGTGGTCCGCCTGCGCAAGTACCGACCCGGCGCCCAACACCCGGCGGTGGACCAGCTCCTGGCCCGCCTACTGGCTGAGGCCCAGGGCGGTTAACCGTACCTTAAAGGGCGGTTCGCCCCCTTTCGAAAACCGGCAAAACGCGCCATAATAAAGGTATGAAAAACGAAACCGCTTCCATGACCGTCTACGTCGTCCTGACCAAGGGTACCGACTTCTACGACAGCTACGAGTTCCACTCGGTCTATACCGACCGTGAGCTTGCTGAGGAAATGGTTTCTCACCTTCAGTCGCTCGAAGTTCCGGTGGATGAGCGCCTTTTCGAGGACACGGTTGTGTACGTGTACGGCGGCGTCATGATCACCGAATCCGTCCTTCACTGAGGGCGGTTAACCGTACCTTTTAGGGCGGTCTACCCCCTTTCGAAAACCGGCAAAGTGAGTTATGCTTATAGCATGGAAATGAACCGATTTGAACTGATTATGGATATGGTCGACGCCTGGGCCGAGCACGGCGCTGGATGGGACTGCCGCGACGAGGCCATAGCCGAGGTGAACTTTATCCTGAACGATCCCCGGTTCGCCGGAGTATCTGACGAGGAGATCGCCGAGCACGCCATCGACGCCTGGATGGCCGCCGAGTAGGCCGGTTCTCAAACCGCCTACCTTTCTGACCGCTGACCCCCAAGCTGACCTATAATAATAGCATGAACGAAATCACCCTCCCCCGTCCCGCCGCCCTCACCCTCACCCAGAAGGAGCAGGCCCTCTACAACGCCATCGCCGAGGGCATGGACGAGCCCGGTTGCGGCTGGCTCAACGAGCTCGCTGACGAGAGCCTGAGCACCAATGCAGTCCTCGGAAGCCTGGTCAAGAAAGGACTGGTTGTTAGCACCAAGTTCAAGGAGAAAGGCGAACCTGCCGCCTACTGGGTCACCCTGGCCTGAAGCTCAGGGCGGTTTCCCGCCCTTTTCTGGGCGGTTTACCCCCTTTACTTCCCAGACAAAATGAGCCATAATAAAGTCATGAATCAAAGCTACTCCACCCTCTCCACCACCGACCGCTGCCTGGTCGCCATCCCAAACAACCTTTGGTCCTTGAGCGTCATTCGTGACGGCGACACCATCACGGCGGAAATTACACACTTCAACGGTGCGACCGAAATGTGTGCGGTTAAAGTCGCAAACCACTGTTACGACGTTACGTTCAGCATCTTCTCCAGGATCTTCGGAAAGCTCAAGCAAACCAAAACCGTAAAATTCACTACCACCAAGTGCTGGCTTGAGCAGTGGATCGAGATGGCCCAAGTTGACGCTAAGGTTGCCGCCTAAAACACACAGATTTCATTAACAAAACCATGATCATTGCTGCCATTTCGTTCCTTAGTCCCCCAGGCTCACCACCACCTGTATCTTTTCAGACTTGCCCCCGCTATTCCGTAGTTGCTGGCTATACTGGCCCTGTTGACCGCTGCGGTTTTCCTTTACAATCCGTACCTGGTCCCCTGCCTGTCGCTGCCGTTGGTGGCGCCTGGGTCTGGAGCCGCCGTATCCGCAGCCGTATACGTCAAGCTACCCCCACAAAGCGAATGGCTAACCTTTCCCCTGACGCCCAGGCAATGCTGGAGGGCGGTTAACCGTACCTTGTTGACCGGTTTACCCCCTTTACTTTTTCCCCAAAATGAGCCATAATAAAGTCATGAAAAACTCCAACCCCTACGTCCAGACCCTCCTCGAGAAGGGTTACACTGTGTCCGAGATTCGGCAAACTGCAACTCCTGCGGACAAGCGAGTTCCCGCTAACATGCGCGACCGTTTTCCTACCTACGAAGCGTACCAGGAGGCAATCCACGATTTCTTGAACGGCAACTGATGGACCGAACCGATCCTACGTTCCGAAACGTTACCCTCTCAGACGAAGAGAGGAACGCTTTCCTCGACGAACTCTTCGACAATCTTTTTGACAACGATGATATCTCCAGTGAATCCGACAAAATCCCCAACCTTTCAAACAATGACTGACCTCACGTACGAGCAACGCGAGCGTATAGTCCCCTTCCTCGCGTACCGCTTCCTTGAGAGCATGAGCCTAAAAGATCTTGAAAGGTGTTTCCTTGAGGTGACTGTCGAGAATCTCAGCGGTTACAGCGATGGTGAGCTTCTTGTAGAGCTTGACGATCTTACTGATACAGCAATGTACGCCCAAATTCTTGATGGTGAGGAATGAAGTTTAACGACCTGATGACTTTCCCGCACCCTGCCGGACTTCGGCGCAAAGAGCTGTTTGAAAACGGCTACGGTATCTCGGTGATCCCCGAAGTAACACAGAGTGAGGAACTGCTTTACGAAGTGGCTGTGCTCACCCATAATAGCGGCAGGTACGCCCGTATCACTCATGATTCCGGAATTACTAACGACGTTATCAACCACTGCACCGAAAGTTCGGTAGACGAACTTATTTTGCGGATTTCCACCCTACCCGCCAAAGGAACCTGAAGATGGCCACAACTGATCGAGCGGCAGAACTTCACGAGCCGCTCTGTAGAGAACTCCTGGCGGAGTACACCCGCCTGATCGACGATTCTCCCAATCTCCTTGACAACCTGGTGAAGACAGGGTGCATCGATGCTTCTCGGCTGTACGAGGTTGTATCCTCTCTTCGCCACGGTATTCCTCTCGATAGCGTTCAGGGTCGAGATCTCGCAGACGGTTCCAACTGCAAACTCACGGCAAGTTACGGACCGGTTAACGGTCAGCAAACGTCTTACGGTTGGACAATCAAAGTGACGAATTGCACGGGGGATGTCAGAGCTATTTTCAATCGCCCGTCGACAGGAAAAACCTATGAGGCCTACATCCCTTTCAAGGAACACATGAATCAACGTTACATTACAATTACTGACTGCAAACGTGGTCCTCAGTTCGGACGCTGGACTCAATTTGTTCGCGAGGTGGTATGACAGAGAATCTAACCACGACCAGCCTTACTTCTCAGCTCACTGAGGATTATATGGCGTACTCGATGGCCGTCCTACTTGGGCGAGCCATCCCAGACATGTATGACGGTTTGAAGCCAGCTCAGCGCCGAGTCCTTCAGACGATGTTTGAGGAGGGGTTGATGCCAGAGAAACGCTATGTGAAGTGCGCTCGTGTAACTGGACTTGCGATGGGTTACTACCACCCCCACGGCGATTGCTACGGCACACTCGTAAACATGGCAACAACCTGGAACAACAACGTTCCCTGGGTTGATGGCCACGGTAACTTCGGTAGCACAGTTGACGGCCCAGCGGCGGCAAGATACACAGAGTGTAAGCTTCGACCATCCGCAGTTGACCTGCTTCTACAGGATAAATCTACTTGGGAAACCAGGGGTAACTATGACGGATCTCGACAAGAAGCAGTGCGGTTTAATACTGCTGTGCCTTCGGTGTTACTTAACGGCGACACTGGTATTGCTGTGGGGTTTGCTACAAAACTCGCTCCTCACAGCCTTCGCTCGATTGTCGAAGCTACGAAACTTGCGTGCAAAGTCGGAGCCAAACCCGCCGAACTAGAGAAAGCACAGAACGAGCTTGTTCCCGACTTTCCAACCGGTTGCGACATCGTAAACGACGACGAGCTGAAGAAGTATAAACAAACAGGTTCTGGTAATATCCGTTGCCGTGCCAAGTTTGAGTCGGGTATTCAACAGCGAGCAGGCAAAGCCAAAGATCGCGTCACCCTGACTTTCACGAATCTTCCGCCTGGCGTCAATCCGGAGAAACTCGGTGAGCAGGTTCGCGACGCTCTTGAAAAAGGAAAGATTGATGGAATCGCCGAAGTCATCGATGAGTCTGATCTCACCGGAGATCGTTTCACAGTTATTGCGAAGCCCGGTGTCCAAGCTGAGCAGCTTTCTCAACAACTTTTCGTCTGCACCGATCTTGACTCTCGTTATTCAGCAAAGACGTTGGTTATTGACGGTTCGCGACCCGTTGAGCTCAGCCCAGTTGAGATTTGTCAGAAATGGTTCTCGTGGCGAATGGATCGCCTGGGCCGAAAGTTCTCCCAAGAACTAGACGAAGCTGAACAACGCCTGGAAATCGTGATGGGTTTCCTAAAAGCTATCGAGAAGATCGACGCAATTATCAAAATAGTTCGAGCATCTTCCTCCAAGAAAGAGGCTCTGATTGCGCTTGTTGATCGCCCATTCAAATTCACTTCCGACCAAGCTGAAGCCATCCTGGAGATGAGACTTCGGCAACTAACTGGTCTCGATCAGTCCGGTCTGGAAGAAGAGAAGCAAACTCTAGAAGAGCTGCTCAAGAAACTGACCGAGCTGGTGAACAATCCGGAGACGCGTCAGAGCTGGGTCTACAAGCAAATCACTGAGCTGGCTAAACGCCACGGTGAGGTCCGCAGGAGCGCCCTGGTGGATCCTCCGGCGGGCGGTGGTCCTTCTACCTCGGGCTCCAGGCAGAAGCGGGTGCCTGCTGCCCCACGGCCACGCTTTCTGAAGATTGATTTGAAGAAAGGACTTGTTGAGCAAGCGAAGGGTCCACGAGGTGCTTTGGTGGTTGATTCCAAAGATAAAGTGATTCTGATGACAGAAGACGGTCTTCTCAAGAAAGTCGCTGCGACGTTCAAAGGTCCGATCTCAACAGGTTACGAGCCAGTCGTTCTTGCGAAGCGAGAAGTTGACGTGACTGAGCGAAAGTTCCTTGTTGTGTTTAAGCTCGACGGCCAACTGAAAGCATTCACCCTCAGTGGTCTGGATCTATGCAAAGCAACCAGTAAGGGAAAACGGTGGCTTCCAGAGCAGGCCGAATTCGTTTATTTCGGTGAAGGCAGTTACACGGTTCCCTGGTCTTCCTCTCGGAAGAAGAAAGTGGAATTGAGCTTGTCTAGCGTCAAACAGGGACGTCCAGGTTCGAAAGGAATCAAGGTGGGAAACCTTGAGGAAGTCTCACTGTGAGGCAACCGGGTAAAATCAGGTCGGAAGAATACCAAACAACCCGATTGCTATACTGCTTCAGCGGAGAACTCTGATGGACGAACAACAGTTGATTTACCCTGTCGAGCGCCTGCTCGCCAACCCCCGAATTTTCTACGCGATAGCAAACTATTTAGATGGGCCTGACGCAGAAATAATCAAGGAAACTTTCTACGAACTTCTTGAGCACAACTTTCAGAGTCAGGAAGATCCGTCAGATTGTTCCTTTGACTCGGAAGAGGTCTGCTTTATATCCAGGGATTGTGGTGCTTCTTTCGAGATTGTTCTTGATGTTGGCATCGCTGCAAATCTCGAGGCGATCGAAGGGGAGGTACGAGCCCATATAACGAATGACAGTGAGATGGCAGCTGCGTCTGCAATCTATCAGCGATTGGTTCTGGCGATTGAAGAGAGCAATCCCGATTTTTCCGGTGACATTGCCCTCTGCTCCCCGCCAACTCCTGGAAACTCTTATCTTCGCTCTATCGACGGCGACCGGTTTGAAGGTAGTTTTCATTTACTGAGTGACCCTGAGAGATTATACTCGTTTAATGTCGAGGTCATCGACGTCAACACTGACCAACTTGTAGCGACAACCCAACGAATTCAATGACATCTGACAACCTACTCTATGCAACCAACTCGATCCGGTCTTCAGTCACTTCTCTGAAGAAGAAACTATCCAACCTCAAAGTTTCGATCGAGCACTTTGACGCGGAGGTAGAAAAGCTGGACACCAAGTTTGATAGCTTGGTTACTCAGTCGGAGATCTACAAGAATAAACTCGAGAGGGAAATGGGTCGCGAGGTTCGGCGCCTGGAACGCGAACTTTCAATCCTTCGGAAAGGAATCACCGATGAAAAACCCAGAGCTGTTGTTTCGGGTCAGGAACTTCGCATCGCGACAACGATGTCAATCCTTGAGGTTATTCTGAGGTCTGTGAGTGAAGGAGCCGAGGATTTCCGATTGATTTCAGAATCTTTCTTCTTTCCTGCCGTAGTTGAGCGGGTGGTCCAGGGTAATGAGGATGCATACTTCCTTGATGAAGTTCCCGCGAGTGCAACTCTGGTTGTTGATCGCGGTCGCAAATACGTGAAGTGGGTGCGAGAGAATTGTGAAACCCACCTGACAGATCCAATGGCCTGGAGTGAATACAGCCCACTGATCTGCGATTGGTGGAGAAATGACGCCCTGCCCTTACTCTACTCGTCAAGGGACGAGCAGTGGGATATTGATGTGCCGCTATCTCTCCAAGAGATGTTAATTTGGCGAGATAGTCCAGCTGACAGGCCCCTGCACTTCTCGTCGATATTTGATGCCTATGAGATTTACAAGAAGAACAAAGACTTGGTTTATGAGAGCTCAGGGGTTCGCAACTTTGAGCTGAAAATGTTCTCCTTCAACTCGGTAAACTAATGGCAAAAGCTCTACGCAAAGTTGATCACCTGATCGAGAAAGTTGGAATCGGCATCGTTCAAACAGTTGAGAACAAGTATCAAAAGTACCTGTCCGACCCAAGCGAAAGAAACGCGAAAGAATACTCCCTTTGGCGCCTTCGATTGCACCGTCGCCTCAAGAACGACGTTGAAATATTGAACGCGATTAACGAAGCGAGGAATCTTGGCCTCTTTGATGAGAACCCTGGGAAACTTTGTTGGGATTGCTCGTTTTAGGGTAAAATCTGTCAACTACGATGAAAATGTATGAATCCCCGTGCTGTTCGGATGGCAAAAGCCGTTACAGAGTACGACTCTGGATCAATCGACACCGCGCTTCTAGGTAATATCCTTGCCCCTCAATACAGAGGTTGGACAAACAACAGCGTGAATTATTACACTGAGACTGGAGGTAGTCCCCTCTGGAACCCGGGAACGCCGTTTATGGCTCAACCCTGCGTCTACGGGTACGTAGAAGGACAGAGCCTTTATAGGTGGTTTCCGGTTCGCCCGTCTAACGTTTGGCCCCAAGCCTTCACGCTCACTATCCAGCCTGTTCGTGGTATCGTACCCAGCTTATTATCCGGAACTCCCTCCCCCCCGCCGATCGACACCTTGGCCCCTCACGTAGTCTGATTTACAGCTGCCTCCCCTCGCTATACTAAACCGTGAAAAATCTAACGTCCGTGAAGAAAAACCAACTTGGATACCCCGTCCTGTCAGACGAGCTGCACAGCAAAATCTTTGGGTCTGAAAAGGCCAACAAGATGACTCGTTTGTCAATCCAGAAGGCTGAAAACCTTCTGAAAGAGTTCAATATCTCTGTTCCCGTTGATCACCCTGCGAATCTGTACGATGGTCCTTTGCCGTTGCCAGATTTGAAGGGTGATTTTTTACGCGAACATTTCGAAAAGATTGCCGGTGAACAAATCGGTCGTTACAAGGAACTGGGCGACGAGTTCTCGAAGTGCAAACTTCCCGCCCTACCTCCTCCCGACCAGTTTCGCTTTGAAGCGGGTTGGACCCGATACGAGTGGGTTGAGAATGACGCTGCGGGTGGGTGGTACATCGAGCGAGTGGAATTCCCTGAAGAAGAAGCGTTTACGTTTGACACCGAGACTTACGTTCACGGCGGGTCTTTTCCGATCATCGGAACGGCACTGAGTGCCAAAGCGGCGTATGTGTGGCTTGCCGCTGAACTGATCGATCCTACAATCCCAGAGGATCAGTGGGATCAGTATGAGTTGATTCCCGTTGGAACCAATCGGTTCATCCCTGGTCACAACATCAGCTATGACCGTGTTCGCGCTCGCGAAGGTTATCGTCTTGATCATACTGTGCCCGAGAACTTTTACTTCGATACTCTCTCAGCTCACATCGGCGTTTCTGGCCTGGCAAGTGGTCAACGGTGGCTATACGTTCTTGCTGGGAAAGACCCTGAGAGCCTCACTCCGGACGAAAAACGAAAGCTGCGATATGCACCAAAGTGGCTTGACAAAGGCGCAACGAATAGCCTTGTGCAATGTTACAACTTCCACGTAGCTGCGGTCCGACAGTATTTCGGAGAAGACGTAAAAGAGCTTGGCGACATTGACAAGAAGGTTCGTAATATCTTCGTAGACGCTACGCACCTTTCCCAGATTCGTCAGGTTCTGACCGATGCGGTGGATTACGCTCTGAAGGATGCTTACTACACCGCCGAGCTGTTCCAGGCTCTGTGGCCGAAGTATCTCGACAGCACGCCTTCAATGGTGGCGCTGTGTGGCCACTACCACCTAAACGGATCGATTGTTCCCCTTGTGGATAACTGGTCGGACTGGATTGAGAATGTTGAGAAAGTCTACCAAGAACACAATTACGAGATGACGGATCTTTGCCGTCAACTTGTTTGGAAAACTTATGAGGATTGGCGGGTTCTTTACTTGAACGACCCTGCGAAAGCAGAGCAGTGGGTGAGAAAAGACCCGTGGGTTTCCCAACTTGATTGGGGGATCAAGACTGAGAAAGGTAAATACGCTCACATCCCCAACTGGATTCGTCCCTTCATCAAGGATGAAAATCAGCACATCGGTGTCAAATCAAACCTTGCTCACTTGATGCTGAAGCTTAAGTACGAAGGGAGCCCGATGATCTTCACGAAAGGTGACGGCTGGTGTTTCCATGACGAAGGTGCTAATCTAACGAAAATTCCGCACCCGAAAGGGAATGGCGACAATGTTGGCGGGGTGCTGAGCAAAGATTTCGTAGAAGATATGGCTGTTGGGCGCCTCAGTAGTGACCTACCAGAAGCGAAACGAGCTCTTGAGATTGCCAACTCTGTTTCATACTGGACTTCTGTACGGAAACGGGTAATGGACCGAATCTTCCTGAAGGCCAACAATCCCTACGGCGAAGACGCTTTGGTGACCCTGCCGGAGATTCTTTGTCACGGGACAGTTACTCGGAGAACCGTTGAATCGTTGATGGTAACGATGTGCTCCACGAAAAACTGGCGCATCGGAACCGAGTTGAAGACTCGGGTCAAAGCTCCGGATGGCTGGAAGATTGTGGGTGCTGACTTTGACGGTCAGGAAATGCAAATCGCAGCAATTTATAGCGATAGCTGGGAGGGCGGTCACGTCGGTTGTTCCCCCTTCGGTTACAACGTTCTGAGTGGATCGAAAGAGGCCGGCACGGACCCCCACAGTGCTCTGGCGAGAGCTATTTTGCCAGAGCTTTATGGCGGTTTGATCTGGGACGAGGAGTTAGGTATCTGCGAAGAAATTGTTTAGTACGGGGGGTAAAATAAACTGTATGGAGCCGGACCCAATGCCAAATAAGCCAAACAATCACCCCTTTTAACCTGGAATTTGACCACATAGACCCAGAATACCCACCTTACTCCTGGCAGAAAGGTTGCAAAAACTATCAGTTAGTCTGCGGGTGGAAGTGTTTACAAAACCTTTGCGAACTTACAGCCTCTGAAAATACGAAAAAGTGCGATGCTTTTGTTCCTTACCGTATAAACAAATATGAAGCCCCTAAAAAACCTGGGGACTTTTGCGAGTTTCTTGTGGACGGGGATTGGGTTTTATGCGAGTTCATGGGTTCTGAGTGGTGGTTTCAAGCTTCTGAGATAGGGTACGGAAAAATCATCAATGGGAGAAAAAACTCAAGAACAGCTAAAGCTCGAGAAGCAACGAGAAAAAGGTGCAAAGGAAGCAGAATGGCCAATGACGGAACCAGAAACGTCAGGATCCACCCTGGGGAACCTCTTCCTGAAGGTTGGTTTTACGGAATGCTTAAAAGCGAGTCCAGAAACCACGGTTCTTTCTCTTGGTGCAATAACGGGAAAGAGGATAAACGGTATAACCCGAAGTTGGGGATCCCGCTTGGTTATATCCCTGGGCGAATCAATGGCCCAGGGTTTGCTATACTTAATTCGGAAACCCCTGAACTGAAAAGTCAAAGGGCAAGAAAAAACGGTTCCAAAGCTAAAACAATTCGAGACGAAAAAAATGGAAGATTCAAAAAGAGTTGAAAAAAGAGTTTTATCCGATGGTAGAACTGCTTTCAAGAAAAATGGAAAGTGGCTCGTTCCAATAAGCAAAGAATTAGAGAATGAATTGAAGAAAGCTCGGGATCTGTCCAAAGTTGTAGGGTTCACCACCCTGTACGGAGGGGGGTCCAGGGCAATTCAAACCTACATTCGAAAAGTTTATCCAGGGAAAACCGAGGCAGAAGTCAAGAGGTTCGCTCAAAACGCTCTGAGTAGTAAGAAGGGCAAGCAGCGGTCAGGTTTGTATGAAGGCGGCTCCGACTCAGGATGTTTCAACTATATGGAGGAGATCGCAATGCGAACTCGTGTCCCCCAGCTTCCTTGCCTCGGCACTAAGATCTCGACCGCGATGCGTCCCGCCGCAGTTGGCGACGACTTCAAGACGGGCCGAGTGAACTGGACCATTCAATCCTCCGGTGCCGAAATCCTCTCGATCTTCTTGACCTCGGTACACTGGCTTGCGAATGAGTACAAGATTCCAGCAAGGTTCGTTCTCAGCATTCATGACGAGATCTGGTTCATGACTCCAGACAAATACGCTGAGCAGTTTGCGGTCCTATTTCAAATCGCTCACATGTACACGTGGTCCTTGTTCCACTCGGCTGTGGGTATCCCCGAGCTTCCATTGTCCCGTGCGTTCTTCTCGAGCGTTGCGATTGACAACCGCATTCGGAAGTCCCCGAAGGAAAAAACTGTAACTCCGTCTAACCCTGGCGGAATCAATGAGCCATCCGGCGTAGAGTACTCGATGCAAGAACTCTGTGAGATCGGGGCAATCGACAAACTCAAAACTCGTTACACTGCAATCCAGAAAGGTCTCATCAAATGAAGAAAACTCGCAAATCCCGTGTCGTGTCTGCCGCAGTTGAAACTATGCTAGGTTCAGCAGGAGTTTACTATCTTGTGACGCCCTATGATAAAAAGGGAAGAGAAATCCCTTCTTCCGTTCAATGCGCCTACAACGCGGATTACTTCAGCCCTCAACAACTTTTTACAATCGCTCAAGCTCTCTGATGCCCTTTCCTCTTCCCCTTGACCCATACTTTCGGAAAGAGATTGTTTTCTTATGGATCTGTGACATTGGCGATCGCCTAAAAATAGGCGACCTAGAGGGCGCAAAATTAAGTTGGAAAACTGCCCAAGAAATCTACCTTTCTTTGCCTCCTGGCAACGGGTCTGAGGCTATTGAGAAGCAACTTGTTGAAGCTAGGGTAAAACTAGACAGATTCACTTAGCAATTACTATGCGAACGATTTCAAGCGACGTTGAGCAGTCGATGCCCACCGTTAAATCAACTAAGAAAGAACTTGAGAGTTTTTCGACTACTATCTCCGACGGTCGTGAAATCAAGATTCGAGAGATGACCGGTCGTGACCTCCTGTATATGGAGAAAGAGCTCGGAAAAGCAGGAGATGTAGAAAGGGGTATGAAGATTATCGAGCGTCTGATTGTAGGTGCGGATAAAATCACGTACGATGAGATTCTTGATCTCGGTGTTCGCGACTTCAAAAAACTCAGCGATCTTGTCGCACAAGCCAACGGAACGGACGAGGGTTCGGACCCAAACTAACCGTTGAGGACCTTGAGGATTTCACTTATTTAGTGAGCGTTGACGATAGCGTTTGTTTGCACATTCGCGAAATCTGCCCGAAAGATTTTTATCTGGCGCAGATACTTCGAAACAACGAGTCCGGACTGGCTCCTCTAATGTTTCGTCTTTTGTTAAATCCCGAGAGTCTGGATCTTTTAACCATAAGTCAGACTCGAAAGATCTTCACTTGGGCGTCCGACCAGCTGATCAATGAGAAGATCATGTCGATTGAAAATTGGCTTGAGATTTCTTTTCATCTTTGCAAACAAAGATGGGATAGTTCCGTCGACTGGTTAGAGAACCAGCCAATGAGCAAAATAACCGCAATGATCGATGTTGTTGAGAAATTTGCTCAGAAACAGGAAGACGAGATGAAAAAATCTTCAAGACGGTAATGATTAAGTTCAAACTCGCGAAAGACAGCTTCCTTAAATTCAACCTGCAATGGTGGAAACCAACGCAAGTTGAGTGGGCTCCCATACTTTTGAAAGATCATGCGGCTCCCTGGAGGCAGCAATCAGACCCTACAACCGGAAAACCTTGGTTGGCTCTAACTCCGAAATACGCTACGGCGAAACTTCGAAAATATCCGGGTCAACCAATCTTAAGGGCCACCGGGACAATGTTGGACACAACTGAAATTCTTCCGAGTGGTCGCGGATTTGAGGTAAAAACTACTAGTTACGGTCAATACCATCAGACCGGAACTTCCAAGATGGTTGCCCGACCCTGGGTCGGAATTCCAGACAAGTCCCTTCAACAACTTCCACCAATTGCGTGGAAAAATATCCTCTCACGATAGATTCAACCATGGCTAGAAAAAGATCTCACGACACGGACGGAACTTTCGCCTCTGACAATCCTTCCACACCAGCTATCAACGAGGCTTGGGCAGAAGTGAGCGAAGAAGCACCGAAAGAAACCGAAACCGTTGAAGCAAAGCAATCGGAGCCGGTCAACATTGAGACAATTACGCCCTCGAGCGAGCCAGTTCCAGCTCCCGCTGCGCCTCTTAAAGAGGCGATTGAAACTGACATTCGCACGAAACTGTCAAACCGTTCCGTAGAAGAAAACGTCTTCATTCCCACAAGCCCCGCAGTTCTGGAGAATGCCGCCAAAGAAGTAGCAAAGCAGGGTGGTTTTGACCTGACTCGTGGAACTTCAATTGGTGCTCGTCTTATCGCCCGTTCACGGAAAATGGTCTGAACATGATTACCCTTCCTTTTCAACAGCAATTTACCTGGAGGAAACTAGGGTATCAGTATCACACAAACTCATTAGACTACCGGTCTATTCTGGAGCTAAACCCGCAGTGGGAAGTCACGGAACTTCCCCCCTTGGGTGCTCAGATCCTTCTTCCGAGCCCAAACACAACCTCTGGAAGTTTGCAACAAGCTTCCTTCATTTCAGGGACACCGACCGAAAGTTCTTTAGATGCTATTTACCCGTTTAACGCCACGGCAGATTACGTAACTTCCCTTAACAAATATACCGTACAGGGCGTAGTTCTGCGGGAAAAATTCAATGGTTACTCCTCAGACAGCGCGGTCGCAGTAACAGGCATACAGTAAGGGTAAAATTAAGGACACATTTGTGTCCCGAAAGTAGCTCTGCGGAGACCACGTAGGAGTCATCCTTGCCTACACTATCGACGGGAAAGAAGGAACATTCTCTTAACAAAATGGCCACTTTTTCCCTTGGCGGCGGAGTAACTCCTGGCGCTCCTGGCGTTTATATCAACGAGCAAGCTGGAGTTGTCGCAAATGCCGACATCGCCAACTTTAGCACGGTTTACATGCTGGTCGAAGCACCAGAAGCCGTGCCCGTCACAGTTTTCCCGTTCAATACTCCCATCCCCGTTACCACCCTGAATGACTACTTTGCCCTAACCGGCAGTGTCGTTCCGGATGGTCGTATTCCCCTTCTGAGCTACAACTGCGTCAACGAATTCTTCCAGAACGCTCAAGTTGGTGATCTTCGCGTTGTTCGCGTTGGCACTCCCGATCAAATCGTAGAGATCGAGATTCTGCCAAGCGGAACTAAGCAGAGCAATGCGGGTCTTCCTTCCAACTTGGAGGCTGGAAACACGGTCTATGCTCAGCTCATTCTGAACGGAAACCGTTTGGTTGCCGGTGACGGCTCCACGGGTTACACTTCCGAGGGCGAGTGGCTTGGGGTTCCCGTTACAATTCCTGTAGATTACATCTCAGGAGATGAGGCTAATAACCGCAAAATCTCCGCTGCGATTGCAACGGCTATTGCTGAGGCAATTGAAAGCAACCCCAGTGTTCGTAGTTCAGTCTACGTCCGTGAATACGGTCTTGTAGCCTCTGTTGACCCTCTCTCAAACTCTGAGAACGGCTTCATCAGCCTCGCTGCTACAACTTTCGACGGAAACGTCAGCGTTGTTACTACCGTAGTCCCTGTTGGCGCTGAATACGTGTTCATGCAGAACGTTTACAACGTTCAGAACATCGTCGGTCAACAACAGAACCTTGTTCGCGTTTATCAAGATTACATTCAGTGTATTGACACTGCTTTTGATGGTCAGCAAGACCAAGGCTACTTGATCACTCCTACTGCGTACGCCCAGTTTGATGAAGCGGGCCGCACTGCCGTAGGTGCTGCTGCTGCTGCACTTTGCGCAAGCAACAACTTCAAGTGGCTGGCCCTTGCTGATCCTGGTCCCTTCCTTATAACCGACGTTAACAAGTACAGCCTCTACACTCCGCATCAGGCAGCTGCTGACCTGGTAACTGGAATGAAGTATCTGGTTGATAACGCCATTTACGAGTGGACTGGAGCCGACGTAACTTACGATAGACTGGCTTATCAGGCTCTGATTGCTTCCCCTACGGCGGAAACCGCAGTTAATGAATCTGCCACACCCACCGCTGTAGCAGCCGGGGAGAAAGTTGGTATTTTGGATACAGCCACGTTCAGTGTTGACTCCATAGTATCGGACAAACTTCTTGTACTGAACACAACGAACTATTGGCCCGTTTCTTACCAGATTCAAGAAGTTGCATTCAGCGGGGCCACAGGCGATATTGAAAACACAATCGGTTCCAGCGGAACTGTTTTTGTTGTTGCACCGCCTTTTGTTGTCTCTGAAACAGGAGATTACTCTTTCAACAACGTTTTCTTCGCAGCCTCTGCATCTGAAGCGGTCTCCGTTCTGAACGAAGTTACTGCGGCCGGTGGTTCAGACAACCTCGCAGCCCCGGCTGACGCAATTGATTTCGGTGGAACTAGCGGGACATGCAACTTCACTTACTTTGCCCCCTTCTACAACTTCCCTCAGACAATCAACGGTCAGACTTCTAACCTGATTCAGAACATCACTGACGCTGCTCAGTATGTTAACACCCTGCACCTTCCCGCGACTCTGCAGGATGCCACTGCAAACTACCGTCTGAACTTTGTTTCTAGGACAATCTTTGACCCTGAAACATCAATTACAGCTGGAACTGGGACCTACTCGGGAGCTGCTCTCGTTGGTTGCGTTGAGCACGGCTTGGTAAATGGACAGAAGCTTCACTTCACACAGCCCGTAACCACCAACGCCCCGGCTACACTTCTCCGCGCCACTACGAAGACATCCAGCACAATCTACTACGTCACAGTCGTAGATGCCGATTCTTTCGTTCTCTCGCAGAGTTTGACTGCTTTTACTGCGGGATCTTTCATCGGATTTCCGAGCGGAACAATTCAGTCCACTCCGACCATCTTCTACAGCCGCGTACTCGGTGGCGAGGAGACCTCGGCGACCCTCGCCGAACTCTCGGTTATCCCGTTTGTTCGCGCAAGAAAGTACGGCTTGAACAGTGGAATTATTTCGTCTCAGGCATCTGCCGCAGCCTCAGCGCCTGCCGGGGTTGATGTGGCCGATCCCAACGTTTCGATCTTCTTTAATAACAGCGCAACTGCCCTGGGCACGACCCTGATTTCACCTTACGGTGAGACAGTCACGGCTGGCTGGTTACCGAAATTGGTTCTTTCGAACCCAGGTTCAACTTCTACCACGCTTGAGAACTTGTACTGTACGCCTACGGTTGATCAAAACTTTGCGTCTCAGGCTTTCTTGGTCCCCTCGATCAATCCGATTGCCGGGGGGTCCTACGACGCTTCTTTACCCACCACTGTTACGTCTGTTACAGATTACGTGGAAGCTACGGGTATAAACAACGGAGACACTGGGGCTCAGGTTCAAGCGAAGATCAGTCAACTTGTTGGCGTTTATTTCAATGTTACTGCGGACGGTTACGCCCCCGACGGTACAACTGAGGTCGTTGAAAACGACAGAATCGCCGTTGTTTACAACGGAAGCTCCTACTCTTGGGCTGTAGTTTCTGCCGGTGGTGACCTTTCTACCGTGGGTCAGCCCTGCTACGGCTCACAAGTGGGTCTCGACTTCACTCCGGAAACGACTCCTCCGTCAATCCTGTGGCGCTTTGATCCGATCACCTCAACTGAGATCATCAACGATGCTCTTCGTGGTGTTGGTTTCAACGGCATTCCCCAAGCCGTCTTCATTGAAGCCGGTGTGGATAACGTGAATCGTCTATCCACCGATAGCCAGAACTACTTCAATCCGTTCGGCTTTATCGCGTACTACGGACCTTACATCCAGAACGCGTCTGGTCAGTGGATTCCCCCTTCACCTTATGTGACCGGTGTGGCTGTTCGCCGTTACCGTGCTGAAGGTTACCAGTTCCCGCCTGCTGGCGTTAAGTATCAGCTCGCTGATGCAATCGCTACTCAAATCCCGATCAACTCGGCTCAGCAAAACCTTCTGAACCCACAAGGTTGCAACGCTATCCGGTCTCTGCCCGGCTATCCTGCCAGCGCCGTGTTCATCTGGGGTGGTCGCACTCGGGTCAATACAAGCGATGCTCAGCAGCGTTTGTACCAGTTCGTTAACACTCGCGTGATTCTGAACGTGGTCTACGGCTCGCTGCGTAATGCTTACGACAACCAAATCTTCAACGTGATTGACGGATTCGGTGTGGCATTCAACCAGATCATCTCCGTTGGTAACAGTGTCTTGAACCAGCTGTACACTCGCGGCGCACTTTTCGGTGCTCGCCCGAGTGACGCTTTCCAAGTCATTTGCGACAATCGCATCAATCCTCCGGCTTCCCTCGAGAACGGAATCATCAACTCGAAAGTGTTCGTGACTCCTGTCCCAACCCTCGAAAGAATCCAGATCGATCTGATTCGCGTCGCAATCGGTCAGATGCAAAATGAGCTGAACGCTCAAGGTTTAGGAACAAATAACACCATCATCTGAGTCAACTGAGAGTCAAAATGAACACGGAATTAACGTTACAAATTCCTGACTCTCTTCTACTTCGCCTCGAAAATCAAGCACGAGAGCAGGGGGTTTCGCTTGAAACCCTTTGCCTCTCTCTTCTTTCGGGCCTAAGTGAAGAAGGAGGTTTGGTGGACCCGCTGTTTTATCAGTCTTTGGACCATGTTAGAATGCGACACGAAGTTACGAAAGTGATCGGAAGCTCGTTGCCATCTCAGGAAGTTAGGAAAAGGCTTAACAAGTTAGAGTTTGAAATTTCTCGAAGGTATCGATGAACGTAACTGAGCCTTTATCACCGAGCATACGGGGTCTTAGATACCCGCTTACAATCGAGAATGGCAATTTAGCGACCGCTGTAGATTACGCTAATGTTTCTCAGCAGATTAGAAGTGTTGTTGACACTCGCTATTACGGCAGGGTGATGCGAGCCGATTACGGTATCGGTGAGTTTATTCTCGACATTCTTGATCCCGGTCAAATAAACTCTGCGATTCAAGCGTCGATTATCGCCAATGTTCCAAGTTTGAGTGATTTAAGTGTGACAGGGGACTGGAAAACGGGTGGAGACGACGGGATTTATTACGTTTTCATTCAATACTCTGTGAACGGTGTTCCTCAACCAGCGATGCAATTTACTTTGGCCAACTAAGGGTAAAATAGACAATAAGACCTAAGACCGTTAGAGGATTGGATGGCTCAAAGATTCAAAACAGCCCCAGTGCCATCGGGTGAAGTCGCTCGTTACACCTCAGATCCTTACAATCTGTCGAGCATTTACATGTTCGGCTCCAGCTCTCCTTTCACGGGAGGCGGAAATACGATTGTCAGACCGAACGACGATCTTCTCATTCAGAAAGGTGGAAATCGTGCGCTCGTTGTTTACCAAAGACTTCTTTTTGACGAACAAGTTCAAGGGTGTTTCTCCAAACTTGTTCAAGAAATTACTTCACGACCTTGGTACGTAGAGCAATATAGCGAGAAACCGGGGGATATAGCTGTCAGAGATTTCGTAACTGAGGCTCTTCAAGAGATTGCCTTAGACGACATCTACAGAGGTTTAGCGGAAGCAATCATCGCCGGATTCTCCGTAGGGGAGGTGATGTGGAAGAAGACAAAACGGGGAGTAATTCCGTACGATATTCGGATGAGAGATCAACGCAGATTTGTGTTCCAGGAGCGCGAAGACGCTCAAACGGGTTTCACAATGCGTTGCTTAACATTCAACCGAATGTTTGAAGGTGTGGACCTTCCCAACCGGAAATTCATTGTCAACCGATATTGGGTTTCCCACAACGGCGACCCGTATGGGTCTTCCTTGGGCAGAATTCTGTACCCGCTCGTGAAGTTTCGTCGTAGAGCGATTGAATCCTACGTTCTTTACGGGGATCGTTACGCAACCCCAACTGCTGTCGCGAAAGCACCGTTGAGCGCAAGTACGAAAGAGATTGATACTCTGTACGATCACCTTTCTAACTTGAGTCAAGAAACGGCAATGATCTTGCCCGAAGGTTACGAGCTAGAGTTTGTTACACCGTCCGGTAGTCCAGACGTCTTTAAGAATCTGATTGACTATATTGACAAAGAAATCAGTGTTCTGATTTGCGGGGAGAACGAGGCGGGTCAAGCTGAGGCTGGTTCTCGTGCTTCGTCTCAAGTTGCCAATGTTGTTCGTGTTGTGCGAGCGTCAGAACTCTCTGAGATCATTTCTCAGACCCTGACGCAAACGCTCGTTCGTTGGATTGTTGACCTGAATTTTGGCACAGATATTGCAGCTCCCGTTCTGACTCGCGAGTTTCGGATTGAGGAGTCAACATTGACGATGCCTGACGTTTCTCTGCTTATTCAGTCAGGTTTTACGCCCAAGAAAGAGTGGCTGGAGCGTCATTTCCGGGTGGAGTTGGATGACAAGAAGGCTAGTGGTGGCGCACCTGCTGAAGCTGCCGCAACTACTTACGACCCGGCCCAAGACGCAGATTTATACGGCTCGATTTTCGGCGTCGGGGATGAGCAAACTTCGCCGGATGTTTCTGCGGAGGATGCCGGAATTCCTCCGGATCAAACTGGTGCAGAAACCGAAAGCGGAACTGATCAAGGTGTTCCGGGGGAAGAACTGTGAGCAAGGGTAAAAAGTATTATCAGATCCCTTTTTAGACTGTGTTTACGAAAAGAATTCACGTTTTCAAAGCGGGTGACCAAACCTCCGCTCAAGGGGTTCAACGAACCTTTTCGCCTACTGATCTTCAGCAGGTAGTTGACACCTACGACCCCAAAGTTCACGAGGCTCCTCTTGTTCTTGGGCATCAGGGTGACAACGATAGTTTGCCCTCATTCGGTTGGATCCAAGGGTTTAAGCGGGATGGGGCAAACCTTTACGCAGATGTCGCTTTTACCGACACAGCTAAAGATTTGGTGAAGGATGGACATTACCGCAAAGTTTCCATCTCATTCTATTCACCCGATAGCCAGATAAACCCTCACCAGGGTCAATGGAGCGCGAGGCATCTTGCCTTGCTTGGGGCGTCCCCCCCGGCAGTCAAGGGGCTTGAACCTTTCTCATTCACCGAGGAGGATGGTTGTTTTGATTTTGCCGTGGAACTCTCCCCGGATCAAATCTTCGACACCGAACTCGGACCAACATTGATTGTTGAGAAAAGTCCTCTTGAGATTCTTCGCGAAAAACTCGAGGAAGTGCGGCAAGACGTCTCGTCTGCCGTTCAAGACCTTCAAGATTCTTCGCAGAATCAAAAAGAGACTCAAGTTGACGAAGCGGCTGGCCCAAAGGCAGCAGCTGAAATCGCTAGTCCCGAAGCGAGTCAACAATTTAACGAAAAGATCAAAACCAACGAAATCACTCAGCAGACGGCTGACCTTGAAGACCAATTCCCAGAGGAACAATTTATGGAAGACGGAAAAATCAGCCGTAAGCGCGCAAAGGGTGCTCATGGCCAAGTAGTTCAAGTCGTGGAGAATGTCTACGACGAACAGCACGGGGAACTCCCCCCTGCCCTCAGAGCAAAGGCCGAAGAAATGAAAGCCAAAGCCAAAAAACTCAAACCAGGGGAGAAAGTTGAGATGGAGGAAATGAGTTACGACGAAGTTTCCTACAAGTCCAATCCTTCGCCTGGCGTTGTAAAGTTCGGAACAAAGAAAGAGAGCGACGAAGATGACGACACGGGTCGTTACGAGACTGCTCGTTCTACTGACAACGGTTATGCTGACCGCATGAAAGTTGGTAAAGAAGGAGCTGGTGGAGTTGGCGAAGACCGTATGAACACTGCCAAGAGCAGTGAGCAAGATACCGATCGTCTGAACACACCGAAAAACGCTGCTCAAGACGCAGATCGTAAGAAAACTGCGAAAGACAGTTCTGACAACGCAACCGGCGAATCTCGTTGGGCAGGCCAGGCTGAAGCGGAAGAGCGTGTAGAAAACATGGATCAGTACGACACTGATGCCAAGAGCTACCCCGAACCGAATCAGCCTAAGACTGCCTCTGGCGCTAACCCCGCTGGACGGGAAGATTCCGACACTCGGATTCCTACCGAAACCGAAGAGTCTCCTGACAATGAAGTTTTCGCAGTCAGCACGATTAACGTGATGTCTGACGGAAGTATGCGCGTCATGCGTCAAAAGAGCACCGACGGCCGTCAAGCTGTCAAAGGTGGTAAGATTGACCATGCCGAGCCTCAGCCTGCCGAGACAACTTCCGAACTCGGCGTTACCGCCATGGGTGAAGTTGACGACGATCTGGTTCAAGGCAAAGCCAAACAGAAGAAAGGTCAGCTGGTTCCCGGTCAGTTTGAGGGCGGTGTCGCTGAAATCACCGGACCCGATGGTGTTTTCTCCGAAGGATACAAGGGTGAGAAGAAAGCCAAAGGCAAGCAACTCACACCTGGCGCCATGGACGTCACTGACGAAGCAAATCAAACTGTCGGTCCCGACGGTGCTTTCTCGGAGGACAATCTGAGTGGTGATTTTGAAGGTGGTCCGAACCAAACCACCAAGCGTTCCGGAGGTGTTTTCGCTGAAGAGCACGGCGAAAAGAAAAATCCCTACACCAAGACCGGCTTCGGTTCAACCTACGAAGAAGACGACGGCGATGATTCGGACGAAGAAGAGTACAACGAACTCTCGTCAGATCATTGCAACATGAACTACGGCATGGGTTCAATGGCTCAGAAGAACCCGCAGGGTTTCCCGGAAGCCATCTATGCGGAACTCGACCGCCTCAAGAAAGAGCACGCGGAGCTTCAGCGCCGTTACGCAGAAGGTAAGATGAGTGCCCGTAGAGAGAAGATTGCTTCTTTCGTTGAGTCACTTTACGACGAAGGTCGTCTTACAGACGGTATCATGCCTCAGTCGGAACTTCAAAGTTACTGCGAAGGTCTGGACTTCGGAACCCTTGAGTTCTCGGAAGGCGAAACCGCTGCCAGCAAACTTCTTGGTCTGCTGAGCAAATTGCCCCCGATGGTTACTTACGGCGAAGTCGCTGGCGGAACTTTCCAATACTCCGAGGAAGACCTGGACCCCCACTCAAAAGCCCTGAAGATGGTCGAGTCTGAGGGAATTGACTACGTCGAAGCTATCAAGCGCACGATGTACAGCTGAGGTTTGAAATGGATCTCCTCTCGCTGATTGGCATGGCCACGAAAAGGAGGGGAGATTATTTCACCCAGGCCGAGGCTCTCCGGAAGAAAGTTGCTTCTCAACCTGAACTTGAGGAGCAAATGGCAACCGAAGCCAAAGTTTTGGTGAAAGGTCTTCGGGATAAGCAAATGAGGTGGGAAGAGTACGAGAGATCGATTCTTGATAAAACTCTCATTTCTGCGCTCGCCGCTGTCAACCTCGGTGCCGAAGACATCAACCCTCGAGGGAAGATGGAACGAGCCTGGCCAACTATTGTTGGTCAGATGCTCCCCCCTTTACATGAATTTTTGGTTGAAACAAAAAACTCGATTGACGACGGAAGTATTCTTCTTGGCAATAAAACTGAAGATTTCGGAGAAGTTTCAAGTTGGCCTGGGTTACTCACTCGTGTAATTCGTTATTTGGCAAACCCGTCTTACTCTTTCTTCAACCTTGGTCAGTACTACGTTCGCGAAGACCAGGGTTATCGCGAGATGCGTCGAGTTCCAGTTTTAGATAGAAAAACTTGCCCCGATTGTGTGAACTTTGGGCAACTTGGTTGGCAACCTCTGGGAACTCTCCCGATGCCAGGTCAAGATTGCCAATGCTACGATCGTTGTCGGTGTCGTATTGACTACCGATAGGGTAAAATAAAAACATGAAAATCAACTACCATGTACACCACCTCGTCCCCAAACATTTTGGGGGAAGTAACGATCCCAGTAACTTGGTTAAAGTGAACAAAGCAATGCATGCTTTTATGCATAGGCTGCGCTACCTGGAAACCGGGGATTACCTGGATTGTTGTGCTGCTAATCTTCTCTCCGGAAGTTGGACAGCAGACGAAGCAAGAAAAGCCGCCGCCGCTGAGGGTATTCGCAGGAGCAAAAAAGCGAAGGCCGCCGCGAGGCAAAACTGGCAAAACTACAGCAAAACCGATCGTCACAAAGAAACCTCAAGATTGGGTAGCCTTAATCAATCCCTTGAGGACAAAGCCAAAGGCGGTAAAATAGCCGGTAAAAAACCTTACTGGAACAACGGACTAAACAACAAAAGGTCTCATACGTGTCCTGGTGAGGATTACGTTTTAGGCAAACTACCCGTCGGAAAAATTAACAGAACCTATAAACAGTGCCCTCACTGTGATCTGATGATTTCGTCCAACAATCTTACTCGTCACATTTTGGCGAAACATTGAAGTCCACCCTCTAAGATAAAATCATGAGCACTAATTCAGGTCCGATTTACGGACGCCAGTACATCCGTTACGCAGAAACTTTCGAAGCTCCTGCTGACAATCAAGACGGCGACGTCGGTGTAGTTGAAATCGGCGAACTTCGCGCCGTTTCTTACGCCACCTGGGCTGGCCCCAACTTCGCCGCCGCCCCCGATGCTTTCACCACCCCGAGTGGCGTTACAACCATCGTTGGTATTAACCAGGCTTACATGCCTACCGCGCTGGCTCAGCCTTATACCGCTCGTCAACTGACCGTTGCTACCTCCGGTCTGCTGTTGATCGAGAACGACCCCGCGCATCCTTTCGTGACTCCCGGCGACCTCAACGTTCCCCTGAAGATCAACGCTCTTGGTCAAGCCTCCAAGACAGGCGTTACCGTCACTCTTGACGGCACTACTCCCCGTATTCGCGAAATCGTAAACATCGGCGGACGTAGCCTTGTTCTTGTCAGCTTCGCCTGATAAATAGCCTCAGTTGGGCGTCCGATAGTCGTTAGGCTCATAGCCTAGAAAGACGCGGAGTAAGTCCCAACTGTGGTTTTCAACCATTTGAAGTCGTTTTTTAATTAAGGAGACTCCCTCCCATGATGAACCTCCAGCAAACCTATGCTGGCGTAGATCCGATTCTGACTACGCTTGCACAAGGTTTCATGCTTCCGGCGACAAATATCGCCAACTTTATCGCTCCCGTCGTTGACACCCCTACTCGTGCTGGCCGCATTCTGCGCTTCGGCAAAGAGCAGTTCGCTATCAACGACTTCCGCCGCGCTTACGGAACCAACATTCCGTACGTTCAAAGCCGTTACGACTCGGAGCCTTATGCTCTTGAGCAAGAAGTCGTGGCTTGGGAACTTCCTGAAGAAGTGATCGAGAACGCTGGCGAAGGTCCTGCTCAGGTTGATCTGCGTGCGATTGAAACACGCAACGCGATGAGCCGCCTGATGAATGCTTACGAATATACCGTGAGCCAGGCTATCACTGTGACCGGCGGTTACAACCCGTACGAGCCGAACACTGGCGCCGGCACTCAAACCGGTCTCGGTTTCGTTGACTGGGCTGCTTTCAAGACTGCCTACAGTTCCGCTGCTGGCCCTTCGGCTTGGTCGTCACTGACTTCTAACCCGATCGAAGACGTTCTGAGCCTGAAGCGTTCAGTTGCCAACCAAATCGGTATTCGTCCGAACTCGATGGTTCTTGGAACCGCCGTGTTTGACCAACTGCTGACCAACCAGGCTATCCTTGAGCGTATCAAGTACACCAGTGCCGATTCAATCGACACCGACATGCTTGCTCGCTACTTCGGTCTTGAGCGTGGCCTGCGCGTTGCCGAAGGCCGTTATCTGGCTGAAGACGGTACTCTGCAGCCTGTGTTCCCTTCAAACGGAATCCTGCTGTTCTACAGCCCCAATGGTCCTTCCGACAGCGTGATGCCTGCCGGTGGCGCTAACGCCGCTACTCCCGCATTCGCTTACACCTACCAGTTGACCGGCACCCCCGCCGTTCGCCCCGAGTACTACATTCGTGAGCGTCGTGTGGTTCGTGCTGAAATCACTGTTGAGCGTGTTGTAAACCTTGTGGGCCTTGGCGCCACGGGTCTTATCGGTTCTGGCGCTATGATCTCCAACATTCTTGGTTGATCCAAGAGTACTATAAGGAGGTGTCATCATGGCTATTTTAAGACCAATTACCAAGTCGCAATACGAAGTTTCTTTCACGGCCCTCGGTGGACCAACTTTTACAGCGGTATTTACCAAATTCAGCGGTGTAAAAGACTCAGCCGAAGAGAGCAAATACGCCAACGGCTCTGGAAACAGACTGTTCCACGTTATTGGCCCTCGCACCGCTGACGACGTAACTTTAACTGCACCATACGACCCTACCATCTTCAAACAACTGGAGCAATTCTGGCTGAATTACAACTGTGAGCCAATCACAGTGACTGTCACGCCTAAAGATTGCACTGGCTCCGGATCTGCTCCTGCAGGCGGTCAGTACATTATGTACGGTTGTCAATACAAGTCGGTTACAACTGCCGACGTTGATCGTGAGAGTGGAAACGTTCAGACTATTGAATGTGTGTTCACTGTAAATTACTGGGAGCGTACTTGATTCGTTTCCTTTCGATAAACTCTTTATCCCTGACTTCGGTTGGGGATTTTTTGTGGAAGGGTAAAACCAATGCAAGAAGGTAGTCCAGCAGGATTCATGAAGACAACTTTTTCTAGCGGTGTTATTGTCACGAGCCAGTGGCTTAACGGTGCCAAACAGATTTCGTTCGATGGCCAGGATTTAGATTGGCATTATCCACCTCTTGGCCTCAACTCATTCGTCACGGCTGGCCCAAACGGCCTGGATTCCAGGTATATTACCCTAACTACTCCGCAACCAAACTTGGAGGGTGGTCAACTTGTTAGCGGTATTGCAATATCCGGTTCAAAAGTTGTCACAGGGGTCTGGAATTTCGGTTATGACCCGGGAGGAATTAACCCTGAAAATATCAAGTTAAACGCACCGAAAAGTTTTACAACGAACGATAAATATAACAACCCAGAGGGTTACCCAACCCCAACCATTCCGCAAAAGTTCAACAGTCTTAGTCCTGAAGATTTAATTACCAAACTCATCCTTAAGGATCAGATTGATTACCTGATCGAGAATCTGGTCATCGATAACGGTGTATACTACTCCGAGACTGTTCCATCTTGCTATAACTATTCGTCTTCGGGCGGTAGCTTAACCGTTTGCCCAGAGTGATGAGGTTCTTCTGTGCCTAGATACGCACCGCTACCATCTATTCCCATCGACCCTCGCAACGAAGCGCAGCTTGTTCAAGCCGCTTCTCAAAGGGTGTACCAAGCGTCGAATCAGACCCTTAATGATTTCAGCTCTGGGAATCCTCTTGCAGCTCTTCTTGAGGGTCAAGTATTCGCCCAAGGCGAACTTTTGTTTTGGTTAAATCAACTTCCGGACAAAATCCTTCTTGAGTGGATTGGCCCTTTTCTTGGCGCAATGAGGCGCCTTGGGACGGCATCTATCGCCCGTCTAGTTCTTACAATACCTCCCGCCAACACTTCAGTCACTGTTCCTGCCGGTGCGGCTTTCACAACAGACGCCAATCTCACTGGTGGCGAGGTTTACACGTTCGTAACCGCTGACTCTTTCACCTTTTCACCGGGAGAGAGCACACTTTATGTGCCAGTATACTCCCAATTTGTGGGAGTTCAGTACAACGTCCCTGCTAATTCAATTGTCGGCGCCTCCGCGATTAACGTGGATGGCTTGTCCGCAACAAACCCGCAACCGGCTACGGGCGGTTCGGATGTAGAAACGTATCAAGATGTTCAAGAACGTTTCTTCACCCTGATCCGCAGAAAGAACCCAGTAAGTTCCCAAGATTGGACTGACTTCTTCATCGACTTTTACGGGGCTGGTACACAAACATCCGTTTTGCCGAACCGGGGATCAGAGTACTCTTACAATTACCTAACAGATTATATCCTGCCTACAGGTCAAGTCGCATTTTTCGTTCTGGGTCCCAACGGAGTTGAATTAACTCAAGAACAACTTCAAAGGGGTCAAAACGTCGTCAATTTCTCAGTCCCTGTGGGAATGACTGGTCATCTGTACCCGTTGACGCTAAGTCAGGTGCAGTATGATATTACTCTGGAAGTTGACGCAAACAGCTCGTTCGGTACTAATCTTCGGAACACGTCGCTTAATTTCCGGAACCGGCTTTTCGGGATATTTCAACCAGGGTCAGTTTTTCCCTCAAACACTGACCCAAGCGTTAGTGACGTGGATTCTGCCTTTAACTTAACGTTTGATGCAGCAACACGTTATACCGACCCCCATATTTTGACGGCGAAAGCATTCAATACACCCCCTCAACTTGCTGCCCCAGCTGCCCTTTACACGCAGGTGTACGCATTTGAGCCAACTGAGCAACTTCTGTCTGAGGATGACTTGGTATTGCAAACTATTCCCAGCAATATTTTCTATCCAGTCCTGAGTTCTTTCACACCTTATTCAGCTGAGAAAAAGGATCAAACGGTGTACGGAAATCTGCAAATGCGGCAGATTCAAAACTTGCAACTGGGCAGTTATCTTCAAGGGGATGTCGTTCTGTGGAGCGTGAATGATGGTGGCGACGGCGAACTTCACGTTATACTGGACAATTTAAACATCGGAACTCAATCTGTCATCCCACTATTAATCATTGAGGGAAAAATATCCGACGCTAAAACCTACTCTTCATGGGTTGTGGGGAACAGCTACACTTCTACTCAATCAGGGCTGTATAACCCCGACATCGTTCAGTACGACTACGTGCCAGGAGATGGACAGTTTAAGCCGGATTCACTTTCAATTGGAACGCAACC
>Ga0114963_10000162_pt1 | contig 41646 bp, 42 predicted proteins | sample C_131016_EF_Meta_FD_87019 | JGI IMG/M metagenome (GOLD analysis project Ga0114963, IMG submission 87019) | Freshwater microbial communities from Lake Croche, Canada to study carbon cycling - C_131016_EF_MetaG | ecosystem: Environmental > Aquatic > Freshwater > Lake | place: Lake Croche, Canada... | reverse complement strand
TTAAAGCTTGTTGCAAATTATTTTTTTCTTCTGTGGACAGGAAACCTATTGCTGGCATTTTTTAATCTTTTTTTGTTCAACTATTATCATTTTACGCAATTTAGGAGCTTTTTAGCTTACCAAAGATGCTCGGATTAAATTGAAGCGTCTTTATCCGACTATTAGTTCTTGACAGACCACTAGAGGCACCTCCTACCCTCCCCTATAAAACACTAGACTCTAACCCTTAGCCATGACGAGATTGATGCCAATTCCACGCATGATTGATGATGTTTTTTAAATCATAATATTGGGGTTGCCAACCGAGTATTTTTCTCGCCTTTTCACTACTTCCCACCAAGATGGCTGGATCCCCAGGACGACGAGCACTAATAACAGATTTGATCAATTTTCCAGTTACCTTTCTAGCTGTTTCAATTACTTCGAGAACCGAAAAGCCATTACCATTACCTAGATTAAAAATCTCACTATCTCCTCCTTTGAGTAAATATTCTAAGCCCAAAACATGAGCATCTGCTAAGTCTGTAACATGTATATAATCCCGAATACAGGTACCATCAGGGGTTGGATAATCTGATCCATAAATGGCAATTGAATCTCTCCTTCCTAAGGCTGTATCTAAGACCAGAGGGATGAGGTGAGTTTCAGGATTGTGATCTTCTCCCAATTTTCCTAAAGGATCTGCTCCTGCGGCATTAAAATAGCGGAAAATTACTGATTTGAGTTGATAAGCCTGATTAAAATCCCTTAAAATGGTTTCTACCATTAACTTAGTGCTTCCATAGGGGTTAATGGGCTTTTGAGGTGCTTCTTCAGTAATGGGAATACTTTCAGGTATTCCATAGGTGGCACAAGTTGAGGAGAAGACAATATTTTTAACTTCTGCAGCTATCATAGCTTCTAATAAAGTGAGGGTTCCGACAACATTATTTCGATAATATTTGGCTGGATTACTAACAGATTCCCCCACATAAGCATAGGCGGCAAAGTGCATTACAGCCGTAATAGAATAGGTGCTAAATATAGAATCTAAGAGGTCACGATTTTCAATATCACCGATTATTAATTTGGCTTGTAAGACTTGTTCAACTATATCTTGATGTCCATACATCAAATTGTCTAGAATGATCACTTCATAGCCTTTAGCTTGTAAAGCCTGTACTGCATGAGTTCCTATATACCCAGCACCTCCTGTCACTAGAATAATTGGTTTTTGCTTCTCGGTCATACGGTGTCCACTCTAAGAGAATTTTTCAAAATGTTATTAATAAATATAGCAATCTTACTAGGCCATTTATAAAAATTTCGTAGGAAACTAAGGATTTTAACGGGGGACTGGCGGCCTGTATAGTTAAGATATTGTCTTCAATAAGTAAATCTATGACCACACTCAGCTGGAATGAACTAGAAGCACTGACAGACTGGCAAATCGATACTATCAATGGACCAACTAATTCACAAGCACAATTGCGCCTCTTTGGTCATCTTGAAACCCAAGTGCGGGTCACACTCTACCGCGATAACCACGCTTGGTGTCCCTATTGTCAGAAAGTCTGGTTATGGTTAGAAGAAAAACAAGTTCCTTACCGCATCCAAAAGGTAACTATGTTTTGCTATGGGGAGAAAGAAAGCTGGTATAAGAGTAAAGTTCCCTCAGGTATGTTACCCGCCCTTGAGTTAGATGGACGCTTAATCACAGAAAGTGATGATATTTTACTAGCTTTAGAAAAAGTATTTCAACCCCTATATAAGGGCATGGAAGACCCGCTAGTAGTTCCTCTGCGGCGACTGGAGCGACAACTTTTTAGAGCTTGGTGTATTTGGCTTTGTTATCGCTCAAGCTCAACCCAAGAAGAAAAGTCCAAACGAGAGCAATTTATTGAAGTCGCTAGTAAAGTTGAGGCTGCCCTAGCCAGTACTCCAGGACCTTATTTTTTAGAAAATTTCAGTACGGTGGACGTAATTTTCACCCCCTATGTTGAGCGCATGAATGCTAGCCTGTTCTACTATAAAGGCTACTCCTTACGCGAAGAAAACCCTCACTTGTCGGCTTGGTTTGAGGCGATGGAAAGTAGAATCACCTATCGAGGTACCCAGAGCGACTTTCATACCCACGCCCACGACTTACCACCTCAAATGGGCGGCTGTTGGGAAAATGGCGAACCGCAGATGTTACTCAATAAGGACCAGGTAGACAGAGGTCCTTGGTTTGGACTCCCTGATGTTACCTATCCTGAACCCACCACCTCGCGTCAAGAAGCATTGCAACGAGTGCTCAAACATCGTACTAATATTATTAGAGTCAACCCTGCGCCTGACAGTTTATTTGAGGAGTCCCTGCGTTGTGCCTTGACCCACCTAATGACGGGCGAAACTTGTATTCCTCCTGTCGGCTCAGATGTAGCCCTAAGATACTTGCGAGATCGTATTAGTGTGCCTCGCGATATGTCTATCTATGCAGCTAAAAGACTGAAAGACTCTCTAGAATTTACTGCAGGTTTAGTCGGTGATGGTCAAGGGCCTCCTATTCCCCTAACACATCGACGAGACCAAGATCCAGCTAACTTTGGCAAAGCTTAACCTAAAAGTTCTCCTAACATTTTTTTCAGTGACTCTCGCCAATAGGGGGGATAAGTCCCTAAACAGTCAATTAAACCTTGATTAGAAAGAACTGAATAAGCAGGACGTTTAGCAGGGGTAGGGTATTGGTCTGTAGTTATGGGAATAACTTGTTGCAGCTTGAGGGGAACTTCTAACCTTCGAGCTTCCTCAAAGATATTCATGGCGAAGTCATACCAACTGATTACCCCACTATTAGTAAAGTGATAAACTCCTGTAGGAATTTGTTCTAGATGTTGGAAAATTTCTGTAATTCTCACAGCAATATCATAAGACCAAGTAGGAGAACCTATTTGATCACTGACTACCTTCAGTATTTCTCTTTCTTGTCCTAGACGCAGCATGGTTTTGACAAAATTTCCTTTCCCTTGTGTGCCATAGACCCAAGCTGTGCGTAAGATAATATAACGTCCTCCTACCGCTTGAATAGCTTCTTCCCCATCTCTTTTAGACCGACCATAAATACCTAGAGGGTTAGTCGGATCTGTTTCTAGGTAGGGGGTATTCTTGGTCCCATCAAAAACATAGTCTGTAGAAATATGCAACAATGTCGCCTGCAGACTTTTTGCTGCTTGAGCCATAATAGCTGGAGCAATAGTATTGATCTGCTTGGCTAATTCTGGTTCACTCTCTGCTTTATCTACAGCCGTATAGGCAGCAGCATTGATTATATAATTGGGCTTAACTGTTTCTATAAGCTCAGTAATCGCTTCTGGTTGACTGAGATCTAATTCGGCCCGACTAACAGAAATAACCTCTCCTATTGGGGGAAGAGTCTGTAGCAGTTCTTGCCCGACTTGTCCTTGAGAACCAATCAATAATAGCTTTGGCATAATTCCGCCTACTCAGTGTGTGCAATAATCGATTGCTAGATTATCACAAAACCTCTCCTAAGTTAGATCATCTCACATCCAAGTGCGATGTTCATAATAACCATGTTGAATATAGTGATCAGTCGCTGCATCTAAGTTGTTCCCAAAAACAGCTTTAAGATCTGGATTTTTATTTAGGTAAGCCACAGGATCAAATAGATTAGGATTACGGTGTTCAAAATAACCACTAGTAATATATTGTTTGGTTGCAGCCGCTAAATTTTCCCCAAATGCTTGAATCAGATCGCCATAAGAAGCTATATAACGCTTGGCATTAAAACTATTAGTCGGACGGTGTTCATAATAACCGTGGCTGATATAGTGTTGCTCGATAGCGCTAATATTGGTTCCAAAAGCTGTAATTAAATCAGGGTTAGATGCTTCATATTCATACGGATCAAAGAGATTTGGGTTACGTCCTTCTGTTATACCTATATTATAGTAATGAGCAGTTAAAGCTGGTAGATTATAGCCAATATTGACTATTAAATCAGAATAAGAAGCTCCATAACGAGCAGGATCAAAATTAATGTCTAAAGTAATTGTGGTTGGATCTTCAGGTCCATGAACAGCGTTTGAGTAAAGAATTTGAACAGGACTAGTTTGTCCATTTAAAAGAGGAGTATCTTTGACAACTAAAGGCAGTCCTTTGATAGTTACTTCTTGTATTGGATAGTCTCCTATTTCGCCGCCTATTTGTGAATACCAACCAAGATAACTATTATCACCAGTTTGGTTGCTTTTTTCTACATCTGGATCAGTTCTAACTTCATTTAACTCGTGATAACTTGTAGCAACAACATTCTTCCAAGGTGTATTAAATACAGGAATGCCGTTTTGACTCCCTAATAAGTAATTATAACCTTCAGAGTAAACGCCTATGGAATAATAAACGCTATGAGCTTGATAATCCGTTCCATAAAAGTCTACTGAACCATGATAACCCGCAAGACCATGTAGAGAAGATGCTGTATCTTGAGTCAGAATTGTACCTTGTGGTAATAAAAAATTAAGTACCGTTGAGCTTAGATCTATACCATCAAAACCTCCCTGTTCACCTACTGAACTTAATAAGTTTTCAAGAGCTCTTTGAGTAATTGTCCTTGGAATAGGTGCTTCTACTTGGTCAGATCCTAAAAACTTACTAGTAACAAGTTCTCCTGAGAAATATTGAGAGACCACACTATTTAACCGTGCATCTGACATAGCTTGTGATAAAGATTGATCAATATTGCTAATATCAGAAGTACTCCAAGAGTTTTTCGGTCCTAGGTAAAAATTAAAATACTGAAGATTAGGAATAGTATAGCCACCATAATACTCTAAATCAGCCTTTGGCGTAGGAGGGAACGGGGATAAAATTTTGCCATTCTTTGCTTCAAAGGGGTTGTTAACTGACGCACTATTATTTAAAGTAACTTGAGTCAAATTGTTAGAATTAGTTGGCTGAACAGAATTAATAGTACTTTCGGTTAAATTACCCGAATTAGCTGGCTGTTGTAAATTATTAAAACTTGAGACACTATCCAGCTTGTTAATATTACTTTCGATGTACTGATAGAGATGGATTGAATTAAAATTAGCTGGCTGTTGAATATTAGATAAGTCGGTAATAACTGGATCTGCTGCGTTAATAGTCAATTTTTGTGCACTATTCATGTCTGATTAATTCATAAGTACCTAAATAACATCTTTGATCCTTTCAAAGATACTTGACGATATATTAACACATAAGTAAGCTTTTTGTGTACTATAAAGCAGGCAGGTCAAATAGGACTTTAGTCATGTATTTTTCTGCCCATTCGACCCCAAAAGCCTTTTCTAAAATACGGCGAGTCTTATCATTCTTCTGTTGCTTAGTACAATAATATTCTTGTCCGGCTCGATTAAGATCTTGTTGAGAGGGACTATTTAAGGATACCTGTAGGGATTGAGAACAATGGATATCTAAATAATCCTTAACTCTCTCAAGGAAGAGTTTTTCTTCTAGAAAGTCAGTTGGTCGAATAAACAAACAGTAGGGAGAGAAGATATCACCCCATTCTGGCAATTCACGTACTTGGGTAAAGCTAATAGGTGGTAAGCCAGAGAGATCCTCTGAATAAGAAGCAGAGAGAGTTCTTTGACTATTAGTAGGCGAGAGATCAACTATAGCAGCACTGACATTACCTTTTCCTGCGACTATATCACAGCCAAAGAGGGGCAGAGAATACTCTAAACGAGGAAACATAACACAATGGAGGATATCTAGTCCTGTGCCAACTTTAGCGAGTTCTAGGTGCAGTTTACGAAACCTGGGGGTTTGATAACAGTTATTTTCAATTACTAGTCTTTCTCCCTCTAGTTTGCCTTCAATATAGCCCAAATCTTCAGGCAAATGATAAGGTGATAAGTCTAGGCTTTGCCAAGATGAGATTATTGTATCGGCTAACTGAGCGATCAGGGGATGTAGGGAAGATTTGACTGTATCTGACATAGTAGCGATTTAAGAGGATGGTATCTTTTAGGGTACCCACAAGAGGCACCCCTACAATTAAACAGAAACGGCTATTTCTGCTGGTTTACTTACTTTCCGGTAGCCTATCACTTTAATAGGTACACCTCTTTTCGGTGCTAAAAGAACTCCTCGGCGTTGAGGAACTTCTTTTTTACTATCTGCTAGAGCAAACTCATAATGAGAGATTAGGGTAGCTATAACTATTTTCAGCTCAAACTGTGCCAGAGCATCCCCTATACAGCGTTTAGCACCTCCCCCAAAGGGCATAAACTCGTAGGGGTTATATTGACGTTCTAGGAAGCGTTCAGGCTTAAATTGAGTGTGCTCAGGATAGAGGTCTTCTCTTTGGTGTAAGAGATACATACAACCCATTACAGCCGTCCCTTTCTCTATTTGATAGTCAGATAGATTGATGTCTTCTTGAGCTACTCTAGGAAAAGTGAGCATAGTTACTGGATGAATACGCAGAGTCTCATTACAGACGGCAGTTAAATAGGGGAGACGGACTAACTCCATCGGGGTATATTCTCTACCTAGACTATCTATCTCTGCTAAGAGTTTTTCCTTTACCCCTTCTTCTCGATGTATCCAGTATAGTGCCCAAGCCATAGCTGTGGCTGTTGTTTCATGTCCTGCAAACAACATTGTCATCAACTCATCTTTGAGTTCTTCTTTGGTCATGGGTTGACCTTCTTCATCTTTAGCTAACATCAGCAATGATAGTATATCAGTCTGAGAATTATCTAATTGTTTCCGACGCTCTTCAATTTCTGCATAGAGAAGATTATGTAATTTTTCTCGACGACGCAGGAAATTTCCCCAAGGACTCCAAGGACCCCAGTCTTTTTGTAAAGAGGGAAAGAAGAGAAAGAATGCACTTAAGGGAGAACGAAAAAAATCGCCTGTATAGGTTAATAGTTCTTTGATCTGGTCATAGCGTTCCCCTTCATAAAGTCCAAATACGGCCTGCATAATGACTTGTAAAGTAATCTCTTGAGTTACTGTGCGAGCCAAAAAAGGAGTATCTAGTGTCTGTTTTTCAATAGTTTCAATAGTTACTTTAGTTATTAAATCTCCATAGACTTGTAACCGTTCGCCATGAAAAGGAGGCATTAAAAGTTGACGACGACGTTTATGACGTTCCCCATCCAACATAATGACTGAGAAATCACCTAAAAGGGGTTTAAGGATGCTATTAACATCGCCTGGGGAAGAAAACTCCTTGCGATCATGTGTCAAAATATACTGGATTAAGTTAGGTTGATTGACAAAAACCAGTTGCTCACCAAATCCAATAATATCTGTCTGAAAGATGTCTGGACTATCTTGGGCTGCTTTTTCCATATAGGAAACGGGGTTAATAACCCAATTGATCCGTTGTAACCATTTAGGATTTTTAACTATGGGAATCTGCTTTAACATCTTACTATTCTCTTAGTTATCTTAAGTTTCAGTAGATGAAGCGACTTGTTTTTCTTTCTCTCTTTTTTCTCGCTTCTTCCGTTCTGATTCTAACGCTTCTTCTAAAACTAGGAGGATTTGATCCATCTTATCTAGATTACTGCGATAGGTCTCGATATCTTTGAGCAGTTTGTCTTGTGGCAGTTTGAGTTTTTGGGCAAATTTTTCTAAATATTGATTCCTTTGTTCGGAATTTTTATTCACATCAACCTCTGCTTTAGTCAAGAGAGTATATAACCCTATAGCAAAGAGACGACTATATTTGAATCTTTCTTGCCTTGCGATATCTACTAAAGTATTGGAGAGGATATTGCTATCATGGGTAGTATTTTTGTCCTCTAAAATGGCATTCAGCGACTTACCTTCTATAGATGATAAAATTGCTGCTGCATCTTGTTTATATTGGCTAGAATCGATTTTTAAGGCTTTACACAATGCTTCAAAGATAGCCTCCCTGTGCTTTTCAGGCTGATAGCCCTGCATGAACCTTTGATATGAAGTAACTACACCTGTTGCATAGATGGGGTTATAGCGAAATTCAACATTAACTGATAACAGGTGCATTTCCACCATCAGTTCTTCTACCACTCGACGGTAGATAGAATTAATTGGACGGGTGTAGTAAGTATAGAACTCACGTTTTGTTTCTGAAACTGTACGAAGCTTTTCCACGCTGCTCGCTTAACTCACTAGAGATGTATTTATCTATCATTGTCGCCTTTTAAGGTGGTCTTTGCCAAGAGGTTTAGTTTCTATTGCCAAAAAGTGCCTCTCCTAAACGGATCATCGTTGCACCACTCGAAACTGCTTCTAAATAATCGCCTGACATTCCCATAGAAAGCTGATCTAGAGAGAGGGATGAGGACTGAGAAAGAGTTTGGGCTAAGTTTCTTATACTACTAAAAGCGGCTATTTTTTCCTCTTTAGAGAGTCCTAAAGGTAGGATAGTCATTAAACCTTTAATTTGCAGAGTTTGACATTTTTCAATTTCTGCTATGTCCTGCCATAACTGTTCAATAGTCCAGCCAAACTTATCAGGGTCAGGCAATGCTTTAACCTGAAGACAGATAGAACGCTGAATGTTCATCTGGTGGGCTAATCTCTCTAGACGTTGTAATAGACTTAAATTATCCACGGAATGAATCCATTGAAACTCTTCGAGAACTTTTTTAGCCTTATTTGCTTGTAGATGTCCAATAAAATGCCAACAAAGGTCATCTAGATCGCTTAATAATTCTTTTTTAGGGAGAGCTTCTTGTAATTTATTTTCGCCAAAATCTTTTAAGCCAGCCTTTCTATAAGTTTCTCTTATTCTTGCTGCATCCACCTGTTTAGTTACAGCGATTAGACGAATATTAGAGGGAATTTCTTGATAAATCTTTGATATACAGTCAGAAATGTTCATTGAACTTCTTGCCATTTTTTGCGCCTTGTTAGCAACCCCTGTTAGAGATTTCCCTACTTCTGTAAGAAGTCTATTGAAATGTCTGTTTATAAATCAGCTGAAGTTTTTGATAATCATCTCTAGCATCGATTCTCCGGAGATGACGTAAACGGGCTTCCACAATCATTCTACCATCTGAACGACTTACTGGTTCAAAGACTATCCCCTTGGGACCGGAAGTAACGATGAAAAAAAGCCGTTGAGCATAGAGTGTGGTAAAGAGTTCTTTATAATCTTCTAAAAGACATACTCGATAAAGTAGTCCAAAATTGGGATGATCCAGATAAGTTTCGTTGCTCATCAAATGGTACTGTGTAATAATCCTGTGAAAATTCTGTAAGTCTTTACAGAAATATTATCAGGGAAAATCTACACTCAAAATCAATTAATTTTAGTTAAAGCCTTGAAGCCTTTTCTAAAAAATCCTCTGGTTCCTTTTAGCTTACATTCCTCCCCAGATTATCCGTATTCCCCAAAAAGGTATTAAAGCGCCTAAAACTAGCCAGTCTATCCCTGTTAACTGGAGAGAGTGCCAGAGAACCCGATGTTGATTAGGACTAGTGAACCCTCTAACATCTATAGCCATTGCTGTCTGTTCAGCTCTTACTAGTAAATTCTCGATTAATCTATCTACCACGACTAGAGCGATTTTCAAACTATTTTTCCAACCTAATTTTTCCCAATTAATCGCTCTAGTCTTTATGGAGCGGGTCAGATTTTGGATTTCTTCCATCACTAAGGGCACAAATCGCAGGGACAGGGTTAGAGTTAATGTGATTTCTGTTACGGGTATTTTCCACCGTTCTAGAGGGGCTAAGAGTTCTTCTAATCCTGCTGTAATTTCTTCTGGGGCTGTCGTTAAAAGATACAAAGTACTACTATAAATGGCTGTAAATAAAAAAGTACTAGACAAAATCGCTAAATAGAGAGAACGGCGTGTAAAGCTGAAGTGAAAATTATCTCCCCAGATTGGTAAATCGACCAGAACATATTTATAATCAGTCGCAGGTGGCAAATTAAGAGAATGGTCTGACATTAAACGAGGTTGTGTCTGCAGTTTCAAGCCATCAGGCAGCAGTAAGGTAAGAAAGAAGACCAAAAAACAAAAGAGTAATAATAAACCAAGTTGCTGCCACCAAACCCTTTTAGGAATCATGCCTAAGATAGTCAATAAAATTAACAGTATAACTATCCAGAGACGATACCAAGGACTAGCCAAGATAGGGGATAACAAAAAACTGAGTAACCAAGCCATCTTGACACGCGGATCCAGACGATGTAGCCAAGTTACTGGATGTTCTAGGTAAAGTCCAATAGGTAGTGAGCGTAATAAATCCATGTATTAGGGTTTCGGTGTTGAGGGTTGGGGTATGTATAGGAGGTGTGGGAGGTGTGGGAAGTGTGGAGAGTATCGCTAATACTGCTTCTTCCCTCTCTTTCTCTTATCTCCCTAATCCTCTATTATTTTAGACTCTAGTGTACACTGTAGCTCATTGACACTCTCACCGCCAAAACCCATGCGTGTCAAGTCCCTAGTTTTGAGGTGGTTATGGGCGCAAACTGCTGTAATCTGCGTTTTAGCTAAGATTTTTTTAGAAAAGTTAAGAGAGTTTGACGATATTTTTCGCCTCCATATTGTTGGATATTATTGTGTCCTGCATTGGGAATCATCAGAATATATTTAGGTTCAGAAGAGGCCTTAAACAAATTTTCACTCATATAAGGTGGAATAACTTCATCCGCACTTCCATAAATAAAAAGAAGAGGAACCTGAAGAGATTTTACTTTAGTTATTGAATCAAAATATTGTGTTAAAAAAAGCCACTTGGGAAAAACGATTAACCAAGGCATTCGATAATCAGCTATTTCTTTGATAGAAGTAAAAGAAGCTTCAATAATAACGCCTGCCATTTGAGGCTCTCGTTTAGCTAACTCTATAGCAATAGCTCCTCCTAAAGAACTACCATAGACAAAAATATTTTGTGCAGGAATTTTTCTCTCTTCTACTAAATACTTCCAAGCAACTTCCGCATCTTCATAGACACTCTTTTCATCAGGAAAATTGCCTTGACTATGACCATAACCTCGATAATCAATAAGTAATATAGATATTCCTAAGTTATGAAAAAATCTGCCAACCTCCACTAAATCTCCTAAATTACTGCCATTTCCATGTAAGTACAAGAGGACGGGACTGTAGGGTTGAGATGACTCGATCCACCAAGCATTTAACTTTTGTTCGTCAACAGAAAGCCAAACCTCTTCATAAATCAGATTAATATCTCTAGGTGTACTTTGAATAACTGAAGAAGGAACAAATATCAGTCGAGTTTGCCACAATCTTAAGGAGATGATTAATACTAGATAAACGCTAATAACTAAAACACCTAAAATTAAGAATATTTTCATTCTGGTTTTCATTATCAAAAAATTGTGTTTAAAAACCTGTCATACCCTTTGGACGACGGCTTTAAAAAAAATATATTTAGAGTATAGAGGAGATAATTAACCATTATGGCATTAAAAAATCTGGTTGTTTAAAACCAGATTTGTTTAATTGTTTTCCCAAGCTTCTATTGAACTAAATTACAGGTCAAGGGACAAAACGCATAGACAGAATTATGATTAGGTTCTCCTTTTCCATGTAGCCAGCTTAACCAGCGTACTTCTTCTGGGTGAATTCCTTTGAAAGTTAAGAACCCAGCACCCATAAATACAGTCACTAGATGCAGACCAATTAAAATACTAGTAACTATCAATACTGAACTCATTGGTAGTAAAGTATGCAGTATCATTGCTAAAAATGCTCCTATTAAAGTCATTAAAACAATAAATGGAAACCCGATAACTGATAAACATACTAAGAATGTGAAACTCCAGACTAGAAAACTCTTAACTACAGTGACTGAATAAATACTCTTCATCCCTTGTTGACTCTTCAATTGCATTATTCTTTCTCCTAAATCTCATCTTTTTAAATTTGCTTTTCTTAGCATCCTGTTATTCCCTTAGTATAAGAAGTATGAGAAGCACCTGGCGGTATTCTTGATATAACTTTACATAAATCTCTTTATGGCTATGATATAATAGTATCCAAGTAGGCTTTTAAAAGACACAAGCTTACAGCACTTTGAGACCAGATAAGCTTGCTTAACCAAGGAGCTCTCTCGGGGTTCCCCGCACGTGTTTTGGTTTTTAAGTTGTGGCGTAACGAGATTTACATTTGGTGTAAGTTCAATAATTCCCAAAAAAAGAGTTTATTTTTCCTTGATTCTTAAAGGTAAGTAAAAATGCTTAGATAAAAATTGAGCGAATAAGAAAAATTTAAAAAAGCTAAAAGTAATATTTCGTGACAAAAGAAACAAAAAATTCTCAGAAAAATCTTGGGCTCTTAGCAGGTTAAAATTAAGATATAGAGGGAATACTAAAGAGCAAGAAGTAGGCTAAGAGGCGCTCCTGTTATATACTCTAAGAATCCTACATTTCCCCCTACCCCCCCTGTATATTGGGGAGAGTGGTCTACCTAACACCTAACACCTGTTAAAAAGCCAGACTCGTTTTAGCTTAAAAACCCAATCTCTCTATATGGAGATATAAAAATGACAAAACCACAACGTCCGGGAGTGCAAATTTCCGCTCCCTTACCAGTACCTTCGTTCGATGTACCAGAAGCAAAAAAATCAAACAACGAAGGAAAAACTGATGCGACAATTCCCACCAGTCAATTAGCCCCAGCTACAGTACCAACAGCCAAAATAGCCGTTGGGGGAACAGAACTGATAGCTTCACCTAATTTTAAAACAGCCAGAACAGCAGGGCACCCAAGTTTAAGAGAGCTAATAGAATTAGCCAACAAAGAAGGCTATTCAGACGTTCATGTAGGGGTTGGGGAAGTTCCCCGTATGAGAGACAGGGGACAAATGCTCATAACCGAATTTCCCGAAACAGACGAACCAACTTTTATGAGTTGGCTGGAGGAAATATTAAAAGAACATGAAATACAACGTTTCAAAAAAGAATTAGAATTTGATGGAGCAACTCAATATGACTTTGCTAGGGTCAGGATTAACATCTTTGACTCGCTCAAAGGTGCAGGAATGGTTTTGCGACTAATTCCCCTGAAAATCCTAACTTTAGAACAATTACGCTTGCCGGCGGTATTTAAAGACATTTCCGATGCCCATAAAGGACTAGTATTGATTACAGGTCCAACAGGTTCAGGAAAATCAACCACAATGGCCGCAATGGTGGACTATATTAATAAAGAACATCCCAAACATATCATCAGTATTGAAGATCCCATTGAATTCGTGCATCCAAGTCGTCGTTCTCTAGTCAGACAGAGAGAAGTTGGGATCAATACACACAAATTTGACAATGCACTCAAAGCAGCTTTAAGGGAAGATCCAGACATTATACTGATTGGGGAGATGCGGGATAAAGAGACGGTCAATACAGCCTTAAAAGCAGCCCAAACCGGACACTTAGTTATGGGAACCCTACATACCAACAGTGCTATTAAAACCCTAGAAAGGATTTTAACCCTCTATACGGCTGAAGAACAACCAGCAATGCGGGTAGCTATTGCTGAGTCTCTAGTCGCTATTATTGCCCAAGGTCTCTGCCGGACAACAGATGGTAAACGGGCTGGTTACCATGACGTTCTAGTCAATACAGAAACCGTCAAAGATTATATTCGGCAAGGAAAATATGAAGAAATTCATGAATTAATGAAAGATGGTGAGTATGATGGTATGATTACCAGTAATCAGTCCCTCTTTAATCTCTACCAAGAAGGCAGGATTACTGAAGAAACAGCCATGGAAATGTCCCCAACCCAAAACGAAATGTCCATGATGTTAAGGGGTAGAATGTAATTACTTGCTCTTTCTTCGCAAGTGAATTAGCCAAAGATGCGCGAATTCTTTAAAGGGATTGCCCTGTTCACGCCTGGTGGGGATCTAGTATATTCCCTTGACCCCACCAAGCAAGAACACTGGCATCTTCATCTCTGCCTTAAACTACAATCGCTCTTAAATCTACCTGAACCACCACACTTTTTGGTTCCGGCCTATACAGCCACAATAGATAGAGGGTGGAATGCACAAACACAACAAATTCAGACTTGGGCAGAAATTTACCCGGCAGTTCAGCGCCAGCGTACCTTATTAGAAGCTATCTTTGGGGTAGATAATCTCCAGTGGCATCAAATACCTTGGCAAGAAGAAATTTCTGGACGTTTTTTAGTAGAAAGTTATCGAACCAACTTTCCCCAACTCTGGGAAAGCCATGATCTCATAGTTCCTTACAACTGGAGTTTCACTTCTGAACTACCTAATATCTACTCTAACTATATTCTGACTCTCTTTGTTGCTGGACATAGTACTAATACTAGACAAACCCTAAAACTTATTCATGAACTATTAGAAAAAAACCTCTCGACAAAATACACCTTAAAAGTAGTAGATATCTTTAAACATCCAGAACAAGCGGAAAACCATCATATCTCAGCTACACCTACTCTAATTAGATTATGGCCCCAACCCATCAAAAGAGTAGTCGGAGCCCTAGAAGATACCGAGAAGATCTTAAAAATTATTAAAGACTAAGCTAGAGTTTCAGGACAATAGCCCAAACCTTTAGTAAACTGTTCGCGAAAAGCATCGATTTCTGTTCTATCAGGTTCGCCATGTGAAACTATAGCTACCTGGTAACGACGCATTACCTCAAGGGGAGATTTTTTGGCATCAAGATCCCACAAGACCATACCAATACGTGGCTCAAGGTCACAAAGCACACCCAATTCCTGCATTAAAGCAGTAAAGTTACCATGCTGAACGGGTGTCAACATTTGAGAGAATTTAACCCTCAATATCCAACCATTGATTTGATGAATTACTGTCAACGAGTAAACAGATAGTTCTTTCGTGCAGCGAAGATACTCAATTACCCGTAGACAGAGGCTGGCATTACCGAGAAAATAAATATAATCCACACTGCTGTCCTCTTTTTCCTTATATATCCATTGTCACAAAACAAATAAACTTTTCATAGGGGCAAAACCCTATCATTTCCTTGTAAGCTTGGGTAAATCCACCCAAATTAGCTCTCATGACCAGACCAGATCAAATTCTCGCCAACTATGATTATGAACTACCTATAGAGCTAATTGCTCAAACACCCGCAGTCCCAAGGGATCATTCTCGTCTGTTGGTAGTCAACTCTCCTACTGAATATACAGAGCAAAAATTTTATCAACTTCCTCAGTGGTTACTTAGAGGAGACTTAGTGATTCTCAATAATACTAGAGTAATTCCTGCCCGTCTCTATGGATATAAAGCTACAGGTACTGCGGGAGAAATATTACTTTTAGAAGAATTTACATATCGAAAGTGGTTAGCCTTAGTTAAACCAGGCAAAAAATTTACTCCAGGTAGTGAGATTATTTTATCGCGAGGAGTTCAAGCCCAAGTTCTTGAGCGAGATCCAGCTACAGGAGGCAGAATAATTCAGTTTTTATTACCTGAAGGACTAGACTTTTGGTCATGGTTAGAAGAAGAGGGAAAAATGCCCTTTCCTCCCTATCTGAAAGACTCAATCGCTTTAGATCAACAATATCAAACCGTCTATGCTAGTCGTCAGGGAGCCATAGCCGCACCTACAGCAGGATTACATTTTACCCCAGAATTATTGACTACCCTAGAGCAGATGGGGGTTAACATTGCCTATGTCACTCTTCATGTCGGTATAGGGACTTTCCGTTCTGTCGAAGCAGAAGACATTACCACCCATCAAATGCACCCAGAGTGGATCTCCCTTCCTTCTGAGACTGTAGAAGCAATTCAAGCAACTAAAAAAAGAGGGGGACGCATTATAGCTGTTGGAACTACTACAGTACGAACTTTAGAAGGAGTAGCTCAATTACAGAACATACTCTCAGTAGATCAATTGAAACCCTTTGAAGGAAAAATTAATCTCTTTATCTATCCTGACTATCAGTGGCGACTAGTAGAAGGAATGATCACTAACTTCCATCTCCCCCGTTCTAGTCTATTGATGTTAGTAGCAGCTTTCATTGGGCGTGAACGCCTTTTCTGGCTCTATCAAGAAGCTATTAAGAAAAAATATCGCTTTTATTCCTTTGGCGATGCTATGCTCATTTTACCTACTGCAAAACTAATAGAACCTACCGTTACAAAAGGACAAAATCATAATCAGTACCAGACAGAGAACATGGTCTAACTTTGACTAAAACTGCCTTTCCTAAGCGATCTCCTAATGGTAGAAATTGAACAAAACCAGTAGCACCATTAAATGAGAAATTACTGAGGAAGGAAAAAAAGACTATCTAGCGATAGAACATATAATTGAGATTCTTTTTCAGGCAGTAATCAGGATTATCCATGTATGTATTGCTTTTGTCCCCTTGGCTGTATTGGGCATTGTCGCTAAAACATTTGCACTACAGGGGTTTTCGCAGGATATGACAATTAGTTGTTTACTAGATGGTAAAGAAAAAGCGGGACTCTTGCAAGGTACTATTGAGTAAGTATTTTTTTACTTTTTTAACCAACAAATCCCTAACCCCTGTCAAGACATTTTTGAGAGACCTGCTTGAGGTATATTTCTAAAGATTCTGCCTCTTCTTGAGGCAGGGGAATTCTCCCTAAAAGATCTAAAATAGTTCTAGAAGAGATACTATTATTTTCTTCAGTACTATCTGCAAACCAAAGATCTATTTCCCGCCAAAAAACCTCTGGATCGCTAGAGAGTTCTTTTGGATTAGGAGTCATTGGTATCTCAATAATCTCTTGACTCCTTTGCCTGCGAATGCCTTCTAAAATTTCCTCTTTAGTTTTACCTCGCAATTGAAACAGAACAAAAGGATCTTCAGCAAATCTTTCGGCCAATTGATAATATAAAGCACCTATATGTTTACAGGGATTGGCTTTATCGGGACAACTACAAGAAGACTCCACCTCAGTTAGAGTAAAGGGGAAAAGATTTAAACCATTATTTATAAAAGCTTGTTCAATTTCTTCTGGCATTTCTCCCAATAACAAAGGAGCGGCATAGAGTGCTCTTTGGGATAGGGTTTCAATCACTCCCTGCCAATCTTCCTCCAGAAAACAGGCTAAAGACATGGTCACTTGATAGGGTTCTACTTCTGTGCCTTGCACTTCTGCTTTAACCTGTGAGCCTTCAAATTCAATACTGAGGACATTGGACTCTCTAGCATAGATTCGCGCTCTCTCTAGGCGTTTTTTAAAGCGATAGGAATCTAATAATTCTAGCCAGCGTTGCACCCACCAAGGACTAGACTGTAGTAAGTTTGTTGTCACGGTTGAACCTCTTTTTTTAAATGTTCTGCTTTATAAAAGGTTTCTAGACTATCTTGATCTCCTACATAACGCCAATGCCAAGGTTCATAGCTGACTCCTTGCTCATTATTACGCGAAAACGATATTTCAAAGCTGTATTTATTAGCATTTTCCTCTAACCAGTGAAAAGCGGCTGTCTTTTCAAAATTTTGGTTGAGATTAGTGGAGGGAGCTTTTCCATCGCCTATATCCACAGCATAACCTGTATGATGTTCACTATAGCCTGGGGGGGCGCTTACTTCTGCTCTTTTGCTGGTGGGTTGTCCTCGTTGTTCTTTTATTCTGAAAAATAAATATTGTTGGTCCTTAACCGAACGAAACCCAGAAATAGGTTCTAAAATTACTCCTTGACTTTTCGCCTCGGCTTGCATCGCTATAAAGCTCTTTGCCGCAGCTTTCCTTAGCTGAATAAGCCCTCCTGGGGTAATGGGTTTGAGATCCTTTTGTTTGGCTTCAGCATAGGGGAGATGTCCTAGTATATTATCAATTCTTTCGGGCGTTTTAGGACTAGCTTCCTTCTGGGCAATTGGTATTGCTGTAACAACCATTGAGCGAGTTGGCTGAATACTTAAGTACAATTTTACAAAAAAACCGAGTAAGGCAATTCCTATTAATGTAACAATTGCCAGTACTAACAGAGGAAGGTTTGAGGTTCTTTTTTGCCGTCTTTCTCTTATTGCTTCTGGAATTTCATCTATTCGACGCATGGTCTTGATGGTGGGAATTTTGCCTTTTTGGGATGTGAATTGTTTTTTTAAGTTTAACCCTTTGTTTAGTCAAATGTAAGTATTCCCAGTAATCGAGCGAGAGATCTAATTCTTTCTTAGCTTCTTTCTGGGATTTAGTCTTTATTAAGGGAGCCGGATTATCTTGGGTTTTGACTTCTGGTTTCTTGGTATTGGGAATGGGCAAGAAGTACACGGCAAAAGCTGTTATTGCTAAACTGGCAGTCCCGATTAGAGCTGAACCTACTTTTTGTAAGGTAGGTTCTTCTTTTTGTCGATAATTCCGACCTAAAGGTTCTATTTTAGGCGATAACTCAGGTAATGTCTGGCTATCTGACAGAAATTGATCCACTGCTTCTACTAAATCAAATAACTGTACTGTAGTTAACTCGACTACAATAGGATTTTCTTGGACTTCGGGGGCAGAATAATAAGTCAGACGGTGTAAATGTGAGTTAGGAATTTTTTCTAGAGTAATTCTTTCACCTTCCTTGGAGTCAACTTGAGGCTGAATGATGCCACTCAGTAACTGTTGTGCATAGTTACTGACAGTTTGTGCTAAATTTTCTAAAAATACCCTGCCACCCTGCAGTTTATTAGTCATCCCCAGAAAGTGACATTCGGCATTGACGACTATTGATAGTAAATATGAGCTAGTTAGACCTTGAAAAGTTGAATTAGTGTCGCCAAAGCCTTCTAAAACTAGGGTGCAGTTAGGTGAACGATATTCTCTTCGGATATTCATGCTATCTCTCCATCAAATAAACAAGTCCAAAATCTTTGTACTCCCATAGTACCTGTACAGAAAAGCAGTTGAGGTAAAAGAGAAAGTGCTAAACTGTTTAGTTCTTCATCTTCGCTTAAATACCAAGCAACTTTCGTGCGACGCGGATTCATTCGACTCCGAAAATAAGAGCGGAACTGCTCTAAATATTCACACAAAAGATAACTTGTTCCTACTGGTAAGTTCTTTTCTCGCATCTGTTGTTCGGCAATTAATAATTGCCTAATTTGTACTGTTAGTTGTCTAGCCCGATAGCTAGCAATAATTACTAAAGCTTTGATTTCTTCTAGTCCTATTGTATCATTCCGAGAAGAACGTCTCCAAGGGTTACTACAGCGCAAGCGCCAGAGAAAGAGACGACTTTTCAAAAGATGATCTAATTCTAGTTGTTTAGCGATTTGGAAAATAAAATCTGAACTCCCTATCTCCAAGGCTTCTAAAGCCAACAAAATCAAGTCTATCTTTTGTTGTATATGCAGCAGAGTGCGCTGATTGTTCAAGGGATAATCAGGTAATATATTTAAAATTGAAGGGTTGGCAGTAGGGGCATCAGGCATTATGATTATAGATCTACTCATTGCTCAAATTTAAAGAAGTACATATTTTCTTTTGGGTCTCCCACAAGAGAAGGTATGATATAGTCGCATAAATCATTGTAAAGGGTTACTTGATGGATCTTAAATCTCTTATTCGCGATATCCCAGATTTTCCCAAAAAGGGAATTGTCTTTAGGGATATTACAACTCTCCTGAACAATGGTCAAGGTTTAGGTCAGACAATCGATAGCTTAGCTGTAAAATGTCAAGAAAAAAATATCGTACCTGATTATATTGTAGGCATGGAGTCTAGAGGTTTTATTTTTGGCACTCCTTTAGCTTATAAATTACAAGCAGGCTTCGTTCCTGTTCGGAAACCAGGTAAACTTCCTGCGGCTGTTTATTCCATTGAATATCAACTAGAATATGGCACAGATAGGCTGGAAATCCATCAGGATGCGGTGACCAAAGGGAGTCGAGTCTTAATTGTCGATGATGTTATTGCCACAGGTGGAACAGCCAAAGCAACAGCAGAACTCCTAGAAAAATTGGATTGTCAACTAGTCGGGTTTGCTTTTGTCATTGAGTTGACTTCCCTCCAAGGTCGCCAACTACTGCCAAATGTACCGATTATTTCCCTGATAGAGTATTGATGACCAATCAGATCCCTCTTAACGGAAAAGGATTATCTAGACTATTAGAGTCGGAAACTTTAGTCTATATAGCAGGAAGGTTACTCCAAGGAGTGTTAACTCTTTTGGGGGCCTCTCTGCTCTGTTTTCTGGTAATTAAGCTAGCTCTAGGGGATTATTTAAGTATAAAAAAACTGAACAATCCCAAAATTTCCCAAGCCACTCTTCTAGAACTGAACAAGCAGTTTTGCTTAGATCAGCCCCCCGTTATTAAGTATTAAGTTAGAAGTTGATTAAAATCCTGGTGGGTGGTTAACCATTTGACGAAATTTCTGACGATATTTTGCCATTATTTCAGCCATCTGTGCTCTTTGGTTAATAGTCAGAACATCGCGAATTTCTAACATGCTATTAAAGCGTAATTTCTCTAGTTCTTCCCAGATGCTTTGTAATTCACTATGTTTAGCATGGATTTGATATACTGAGGCATCACCCGCCATTAACTTTTCTAGTTGTTCTTGTGCGGCTTTTAGTGCCTCTCGTCTTTGCTCTATCGAGTTTTTGTATTTATTTCTGATCGCAGTAATTTGTTTTTGTTGCTCATCCGTCAATTTTAACTCCTGCATAAATTGACGAACCTTATCCGGTTGTTTATTGGTGACTTGTGCCCAAGTATAATCATTATGAGTATTGCCCACGCAAAAACTTACTAGAGAAAGAGTTATTAAGGACAACCCCAAATAACCCTTTTTGAGAGATAGCATCATATGATTTTTGATTTCCTTAAATTTATCGGTGTATAGCCACCACGTTCTGATTATCAGTATTAGTTGGCGTTCACCATTCATTAGTCCAAGAAGGACTACTATTAAAATCAGCTACCTCTGTAGTTTCTTCATTCCAGCTTTCTAAAACAAAATTTTCTAGTTCTGGCTTAGTTGCTATTATCTCTGGAGGACTAGAATAGCGATAGACACCCCAGCCCATAATTACTCCAGCGATAATTGCACTAGAAAATAGTAAAAATAGATTTTTAGGATGTGTTTGGACATCCTTCTCAATACGTGCGAACAAATACTCTTCTAGATTACCCTGGCTAGAAGGAGGAGATGGTCGATAGCGTCTTAAAAAGGCACTCAACCTCTGGTCATCAGGGGGTAATTGATCCATTTACAGAGCTCCTTGTTGCTCTAGAAATTTACGAATTTGTTTACGAGCATAGAATAAGCGAGACTTTACAGTTCCTATCGGAAGTTTGAGAATTTCGGCAATTTCCTTTTGCGGAATATCTTCCAGGTCATGCCAGACTAAAACTGCTCGATGCTCTAAAGAAAGTATCTCTAGACCTTGTTTCACTAATTCTTGATAGTGTAACTGCATCAAATCAGGCGTATCTTGTGGACGGGATAAATTAGCTAGAGGTGAAATTTCTTCTTCCTCGTTTGACTCTGTAAATCTTCCGTTGAAAGAAAATCTCTCAAACTTGCCCTTGGCTAATTGTCGCCTTTGGTCAGTTGCTACATTCCAACTAATCCGATAAAGCCAAGTTGAGAAATATGATATTTCCCGCAGTTTAGGTAGTCCTTTCCAAACTCGTAAAAATACCTCTTGTACTAAATCGTCTAGTCCCTCACTCCCACACAATTGATATAGAGTAGCTTTAACTCGTTGTTGATAGCGACGATAAAGCTCTCTAAAAGCAGAGCGATCACCTTTTTGACAATGTGCTACCAGCTCTCTATCTGCAATGATTGCCTTAGTTTCAGCTATCACGTTTTTTTGTTTTATATTAAGCATTCTTATAGACTGTCGCTTTTTATCTTTGGTTCATAACTGTTATAAGCTAAATTGCACTAAAATACTTTTGCTCAAGGATGGTTCTACAGAAAAATTAGCCATGTTATTTTTTACCAGATTATCAAGGTGTGATGTACCATGCTATCTACGAGGGCGCAGGTACGTTAGCGCCCCTACTGCCTGTTCCCTGTTCCCACCCACTCGCCCTACACCCTATTCCCTATTCCCTATTCCCTATAAATGACTAGATTTTAGCTTGGGATAACTAAACGGATAAATTTCTTTTTCCCGACTTGTAAAACTTTCCCTGCTATTTCGCAAGGAGTATCAAAGGATAGGTTAGGATCTTCTATCTTCTCTCCCTCTAAACGGACTGCGCCCCCTTGAATTTGTCTCCTTGCATCAGCATTACTAGTGCATAATCCAGTAATACTTAAAATATTAGCCAGTTTAGTTGGGAAGGTCATATTAGTTAAGGAATATTCAGGGACTTCAGCAGTATGACTATCTGCAGCTGCTGCTCCCCTTAGGGTAACTAGGTTAATAGCAGTTTCTTGGGCATTTTTGGCTGCTTGGAGACCATGATATTGAGAGACTATATCTAAGGCTAATTGTTTTTGGGCACTCCTAGGATTGGCTGGAATCTCTTCGAGGGGAAGGTCTGTTAAGAGTTCAAAATAGGTCTTAATGAGAGCATCAGGGATCTTTTCTAACTTAGAGTACATACTCAGGGGATCTTCTTGTAATCCAACATAGTTATTGAGGGATTTAGACATTTTTTGTGTGCCATCTGTCCCTATTAAGATGGGTAAAAGTAGACCAAATTGCATCTGTTTAGCAAAGTGTTTCTGTAGATCCCGCCCAACGGCAATATTAAATTTTTGGTCACTCCCGCCTAATTCTACATCAGCATTGATGGCGACAGAATCATATCCCTGCATCAGAGGGTACATAAATTCATGCAAGAAGATAGGGTTTTCTTGGTTATAACGCTCTTTAAAACCTTCTTTAGCTAGCATTTGCCCTACTGTCATGGTGGAGAGTAACTCTAAGATATCTCCTAAATTCAGTTTATTAAGCCATTGCGAATTGTAGTGAATTTCTAAGCGTCCTGGGGTCTGGAAATCTAAAATAGGGCGCAATTGTTCTAGATATGTTTCTGCATTCTTTTGCACTAGTTCGGGAGTGAGTTGACTACGGACTTCTGATTTTCCTGTGGGATCGCCTATTTGGGCTGTGAAGTCGCCAATGATTAAAACAGCAGTATGTCCGGCATCTTGAAAGGCTCTCAACTTCCTAACAGGAATACTATGTCCTAAATGGATTTGGGAACCAGTAGGATCAATGCCAAATTTAACCCTTAGGGGTCTATCTGTTTTTTTAATATATTCTAGGAGATTTTCGCTCTCATCTTGGGAATCGCTTTGATGGGGAAAAATTTCTGTGGTGCCGCGCAAGAGCCAAGCAAATGTGTCTGTCATATTTATATACTATAAAAGGATGTAAAACCCGCAACTACATTTCAAGTTACGGGTTTACTAAGCTTACTAATTTTTTTTCCTAACGAGGTAGGGGTTTAGACCTAACAGAAGGACCTCTGTTCATCAAGCCTAGAGCTCCAATTGTGGCATAACCTATAGCTAACATCACACTACTGAGAGCTGTTCTGAATCCTTGTTTGTTCGTTTCTAGGTTAGCTCTGTCTTCCGCTTCTTGTTTTTGGTTAAGTAGACGAGTTTGTAGTTCGTTTTTGATAGTTTCAACTTTTTCTTTTAGTTTGTTGGGATCTTTAGCTAGAACTTTTAACCTTTCTAGTTGGTCTGCTTGTTGTTTTAATTGTTGTAATTGTTGAGGATTCAATTGTTTCCCTTGAAATTGCCCTGTTTGAATCAAAGTTGTCCGCTCTTGAATTTGTTTGTCTAGAAGTTGCGGATTTTGGGCTAATGTATTCAAATTTACTAAATATGATTCTATCTGCCCTTTACCTTGTTCTGAACCTTTCTCAATTTCAGTTAGAGCAGTGTTTTGTATTTTAGACAAATTACTCCAGTGAAGGGGAATTAAGATAACAAATAATGCCCCTAAGATGATTGATAATATATAGACTGGTAATCTTAAATCCAGCCCACCTTTTTGTACCTTGTCGGTCACCCCATCAATCCAGTAGCCAATCAATAAAATAGCTATACCTATCAGTGGGACGATTCCTCTGTCTACTATACTTGTGGCAAAGCTAATTTGCCATTGAGGACTATCCAACTTTAGGGGAATCGCTAGTGTTACATAGTCTAGTAAGGAGGAGAGTATAAATATCACTCCTGTCAATTTTAACACAAGTGGAACAAAAGAATTATTCATATAGATTGTTATGGGTTAGCTTTTTTACAGTTATCACTTAAAACAGTATTTATAATAATCTGTTAATGTTTCGTAAAAACTGAATCAATTTTACACGAAAATGAAATTTGTGAACATAGATTAATCAAATCTAAAGTTTTTCCAGCAATTTAGCGAAAAATGAGCTAAACTACCTGAGAATTCAAAGAGGACAACTAAAGAAAAAGACCATGACCAGATTTTTAGAAATTTTACCCGATTCTCATCAGTTAGTTGAACGCGCGCTTTCTCTGATTCTGGCACAAATTAGGGAAAGTTTCCAAGTAAAGCACCAGCCTTTTTTTAGTATTGTTCTAGCTGGGGGAAATACTCCTAAACCTCTCTACGAAGCTCTAGCAAGAGAAAATTTACCCTGGGAGAAAATACATATTTTCTGGGGAGATGAGCGTTATGTACCGAAAAATCATCCAGAGAGTAATCAGGGAATGGCTCGCTCAGCTTGGTTAGATCATATAGCCATTCCAGAAAGTAATATTCATCCCATGTCAACCGACTCCAATAATCCTGCCTTAGATGCCCAAAAGTACGAAGCTGAACTTAAAGAATTTTTTCAGCTAGATTGGCCAATATTAGATTTAGTACTGTTAGGAATGGGAGATGATGGACATACAGCTTCCCTTTTTCCTAGGACTGAGGCACTTAAAGTTACGGACCGCCTAGTAACAGTTGGCTTAAAAGGGCAAGAACCCAGAATTACTTTAACTTTACCATTGATTAATCAGTCTAAATGTGTTATGTTTCTGGTAACAGGAGAGAATAAACAGCCTGCTCTCTCCCAGATTTTTGCTGTTGAAGCAGATGAGCAAAATTACCCTGCTCGCTTAATTCAACCAAAAGGAGAACTCTGGTGGTTACTGGATTACCCAGCGGGTCAGAAACTAAAAGAGAGATAAACCTTCAATATAGAGTACAATAAAACTTTCTTTGACTATGATTGTTTGTTCAAATTGCAGTCATTCAAACCCTGAAGGGGCTATGAACTGTGAAGCTTGTTACCAACCTTTACCTGTTTCAATAAAATGTCCAAAATGTGGAGAACCTACAACCTCCACTACAGCTTTTTGCGGCTCTTGTGGTTATGGTCTGCAACCTGACATGACCATTGTGCAAGTACAGCAAAATCCCTTACCTCAGACACCTACTAAAAGTAGTAGTATTCCCAATGTTCCCACACGTCAGCAATCACAGAACCCAATTCTTCTCCATTTACAAACTCAGCAAGAAATAGAATTGAGATCTGAATCTTCTATCATTTACATTGGCAAACCCAATGATCGGATTCCTCCCGATATTGATATGAGCTCTTTTCCTGATTCGGATATTGTCTCGCGGGTTCATGCGGCTATCCATATTGTCGAAGATAAATACTATATTGAAGATCTAGGTAGTTCTAATGGAACTTACTTAAATCAAACTTTACTCAAAGCTAAAACTCGCCATTTATTAAAATCTGGCGATCGGATCTCTCTAGGAAAAGGAGATAGAGTCACATTTATTTTTCAGGTTTTCCTTGTCCTTGTCTGAACTATTCCCTCGTGACTCCCACACTCCCACACTCCCTAAAACTTCCCCCTGCGAGTTCAACGGTTAGCAGCTTCTAAGTAATAGTTAATTGTTTCTGATGCAGTTCCTGCATAGCTAATTTGACCTTTATCCAACCAAATAGCTCTTTGACAAGACTTTTCAATAAAACTGAGATCATGGGAAACCAAAAGAATTGTCGCATCTTCTCCCCAAAGTCGTTCCATACGTTGACGACATTTGTTTTTAAACCGTTCATCGCCAACAGAGAGAACTTCATCTAAAATCAAAATATCGGATTGAATATCGGTCGCCACAGCAAAGCCCAAACGAGCCATCATGCCAGAAGAGAGTGCTTTAACAGGCGATAGGATATATTCTTGTAATTCCGCAAAATCTAGAATATCAGAAACCTTACGAGTCATCTCCTGGCGAGAGAAGCCTAGCATGACCCCATAGAGAACAATATTATCTTTAACTGAGAGTTCGGGATCAAAACCCGCTCCTAACTCAATGAGAGGAGCGATTTCTCCTCTGACCCTCACTTGTCCTGAAGTTGGTTCTAAAATGCCACAAATTACCTTAAGAAGAGTAGATTTTCCCGAACCATTAGCACCAATAATGCCAACTCTTTCCCCAGAATAGACAACAAAGTCGATATGATTGAGGACTAATTTTCTCGAAGGTTTTCGATACTTCCCCTCCAATATGGAAAAAATGGTTCTCTTAAGGTCATAAGAAAATTCTTCCTGTGTTCTACGCCACAAAGAAACTTGCTCTAGCCTGATTACTTCTCTCATTGACTTTTGACCTTGTCCCAAATGAGGATTATTTTTGCCATGCTTAATGATTAATTGAGTTTGTATTTTATCATTATTACGGTGCGATCCCAGACTAGTGTCCCGTTCTTCGGCACGCGCATCAATCCAGACGACCCCTAATTGATCGGTAGTAGTTAGTTCATTCATAAAAAGTAAATTAGTTCAAAAAGAATTCAGGTGTTTATCTATAGTTTCTAAGAATCAGTTATCTTAGAAATGGTTTCATTTATCTTAAGTAATGTGCTCAAACACGATATTGTCATTGTAGGTGGTGGACTAGCTGGGTGTCGCGCCGCTCTGGAAATTAAACGTCAAGATTCCAGTTTAGATGTTGCTCTCATTGCCAAAACCCATCCAATCCGCTCTCACTCAGTAGCAGCCCAAGGTGGCATTGCTGCTAGTCTCAAAAATGTTGATACAGAAGATAGTTGGGAATCCCATGCTTTCGATACGGTCAAAGGTTCTGACTATTTAGCAGATCAGGATGCTGTGGAGTTACTGACCAGAGAAGCCCCCGATGTCATAATTGATCTAGAACATTTAGGAGTATTATTTTCTCGTTTACCAGATGGGAGAATCGCTCAAAGACCTTTTGGTGGACATTCTCATAGTCGGGCCTGTTATGCAGCAGATAAAACAGGTCACGCCATCTTACATGAATTAGTTAATAATCTCCGCCGTTATGGAGTACATATTTATGATGAGTGGTATGTACTGCAATTGATTTTGGAAGAAAACGAAGCCAAAGGAGTAGTTGTCTATGAAATAAAAAGCGGGAAATTAGAAACAATACTAGCTAAAGCCGTTCTCTTTGCCACAGGAGGCTATGGTCGGGTTTACAACACTACCTCTAACGACTATGCCTCCACAGGGGATGGTTTAGGGATGGCAGCAGTAGCAGGAGTTCCCTTAGAAGATATGGAGTTTGTCCAATTTCATCCTACAGGGTTATATCCAGTCGGGGTACTCGTCTCAGAAGCAGTCAGAGGAGAGGGAGCCTACCTGATCAATAGTGAAGGCGAACGTTTTATGATACACTATGCTCCTTCTAGGATGGAATTAGCCCCGCGAGATATAACTTCCCGCGCTATTATTTCGGAAATTAGAGCAGGAAAAGGCATTAATCTAGATGGAACAGCAGGCGGACCTTTTGTCTATCTAGATGTACGTCATTTAGGAGAAGAGAAGATTCACAGCCGTATTCCCTTTGCTTGGGAAGAAGCACATAGACTCTTAGGCATAGATGCAGTTGTGCAACCTATTCCTGTGCGTCCTACCGTCCATTACTGTATGGGAGGTATTCCAGTCAATACCTCTGGACAAGTGCGCCAAACTGCCCAAACTCTCATAGAAAGGTTTTTTGCTGCAGGTGAATGTTCTTGTGTTTCTGTACATGGTGCTAACCGTCTCGGCAGTAACTCCCTTTTAGAATGTGTAGTCTATGGCAGAAGAGTAGGAGCCTCTATTGCAGAATATGTCCAAGGTAAAGACTATCCTAAGGTCAATCCAGACTATTATTTGGAGCAGTCTCAAACCCGCATTAAAGGACTATTACAACAAAAAGGTAATATTCGGATTAATGCCTTACGTCAAGCCCTGCAAGACTGTATGAGTGAGTATTGTGGGGCTTTTCGTAGTCAGTCTACCCTAAAAGAAGGCTTAACTCAATTCCAAGTGCTTAAGGAACAGTATAAAAATATTTATCTAGATGATCAAGGTACTTGTTGGAATACAGAATTGATAGAGGCTCTGGAGCTGCAGAATATTTTGATTGTTGGGGAAATAATTCTAACTTCTGCTCTTTGCCGTCAAGAAAGTCGCGGTTCTCATTCTAGAGAAGATTATCCTGATAGAAATGATACCGATTTTCTTAAACATACTCTGGCTTACTATAGTCCAGAAAGTACTAAAATTGACTATATGCCTGTAGTGATTAATCGTTTTAATCCTGAAGTGAGAAAGTATTGAAAACTTCTAAGGTAATGGTAAAAAACTTCTAAGACAAGAAAGTGTCTCCTGTGGCGCTTCCTCAGCCAGAAAGTGACCACTAAGCTAAAACGCCTCATCGATGCGTTTTAGCTCTCTTGTAGGTCTCACGGGGGTAGGGTGTTTTGAAGTCTTCAATTAAGGAGACATCTGATGCTGATAACGGAAAAATTTAAACTTTACCTTAATTATCTTGTACTGTGATGTTTGGGCGCCAGAGACGTTCGAGATCAATGGCTGCAATCGTCAAATGCAAAATATCATAGGGATGAAGAAAAGCTTTGAGTAACTCCTCACCATGAACGGTTTGCTCCTTGGTTTCTAAATACAGTGGCACAAGATCTGCAGCTATCGCCACTTCGATAATACACCTACCACAAAAAGGATGAGATGGTGTGACTAGTAGCGATACAGCAATCCAGAGACTATCTCCAATCATCCCACTTCCAAATACTTTACTACCTAAAGCTACTGCAGCAAAGACTGGGGCTACTAATTCGGGTGGACTGAGGACAGATTCAAATTTAAAAACCTGTTGCATTCTTTGGACTCGCTCTGGGTTTTGGCTACGAACTACAACAGGCATTTTAGGGGCAAGGTTTTTAACGGTTAAGGCAATTTCTAAATTAATCATGTCATCGCTAGTTACAGTTAGCAGTGCAGATGCTCCCAGGAGATTAGCCGTTTTTAGGATATCGGGTAAAGTTGCATCCCCAAAAATGACTGGAAGGTTTTGAGCTCGTGCAATACTAAGAAATCTGTTCTGAACATCCCGTTCGATGATCACAACTTCATGTCCTTGGGATTGAAGTTGTGTGGCAATTCGAACTCCAATCCCGCCCAAGCCGCAGATGATGTAATGGTCGCGTTCGGGTACAATTGCTACATTCCATAACTGTTGAAAACGGCTACCTAATACGAAATCGTTAAGGAGTGCATAACAGATTCCTACCACTCCTGCACCAACAATCATAACTAACGCTGTAATGATCTTAGGTAAAGTCGAGGCATCTTTGGCTATCCATTCATAACCCCCAACCCCAGTAATGATCCCAACTGCGAAATAAAGGGCGTCAATGAGTGGTATTTTGCCTGAAAGCGATTGAATATAAATTAGTATTATAATTAGTATTATAACTAATAAGACTAGGATGCCGATTGAGGTAAATCGACCATGCTGCCCTAATCTATGTACTGTATCGAGTGCCTGTTTACTTTGTTTTAACCAAGAGTTCTGTGGGTTTCGCCTCATCGGTTTAGTTCCTACAATTAGTCGATCTCCTTCACGCAGCCGACGCTCTAAACTCATTGCTTCAACTAAGCTAATTTCCCTATCAGCAGTGAGATAAGAAATCAGCATACGAGAACGGTTATCCCAAATATCTCTAAGCGACAAATTGTACCAAGGATGTTCAAAATGAATATATTCTTCGTAAATTGGCCAAGTTTGTTGAACTAAACGTAACTGTCCAATTGCCCGATTACCCATAGCGGCAAAGACAAAGATAGGTGCAGCAATATCAGCCACACTCATTGTGGTATGTTCAGGGAGAATCTGGTCAAGACGCTCACCCAAATTGGTGTTAAATAAGCGGTTGATAATACGAATTTGGGGATTAATGAGACGAGCCTGCATCACTATATCCAAGTTTATGGCATCGTCATTATTAGCAACAATCAAGGTTTGAGCCGATTGAAGTCCTGCGCGAAACAAGGTTTCAGTCGCTCTCATGTCGCCAATCGTGAGGTCTGGTTCGTCGGGGATAGGATAATCATTAACCCCACTTACTGCTATGTTCTGTTGCCGTAGTAGGCAGAGAATTCTGTAGCCGATGGAATTTAAACCGCAGACAATAATGCTAGGAGTCATGGGGATTTAAGGAGGAGCGAACTCCTGAATTTAAGCGCCCATTTAGTCAGCTTAAAAAGTTTCGCGCTGGTCTGCACAAAGTACAAAAATTTGGCTCTTTTGGCGATAAGTTGAATTTTTCTATCTTTATTCAGAATCGCTAGTTGAAGAAGAGACTTTACCATAATTGCACTGTCTTGGTAGATTTATTCATTCTGATCTTCAACTGGATAGACTCCTGAAATTGTAGCTCAGCATACCTTTTAACTTTTTGTTGGCTTATTGTAGGTTCGTAATAAGGCTGTGATTAGAGTGTTTTATTTCTTTGTTAGGATGTTAGGGAAAGGATAGAAGTTATGACAATTCAAATAAGTAAACCGGTCTGTGTAATTGTTGGAGTAGGTCCTGGTAATGGAACAGCATTTGCCCGCAAGTTCTCTTCAGCAGGATACCAAGTAGCACTCATTGCGCGTCATTCTGAGATGATTAAAGCACTCGCTGCAGAACTCGACGGCGGGAGAGCCTATCCATGCGATATCACGGATGCGGCAGCAATCGAATCTACCTTTGCAGCAATCCGTAACGATATGGGGGAAGTCGATGTCCTCATTTATAATCCTGGTTCTGGAATCTGGGCTAGTATCGAAGAAATCAGCCAAGAGGATTTTGAAAAAAGCTGGCGAATTAACGCACTAGGAGCATTTCTAACATCTAAACAAGTCATTCCTGCCATGAAGCAAAACAAGCGTGGAAGTATTATTTTTATCGGTGCGACAGCTTCCAAGCGAGGTGGGGCAAAAACAGCTGCTTTTGCCCCTGCCAAAGCCGCTCAAAAAAGCCTAGCCGAATCAATGGCACGTCATCTTTGGCCGTCAAATGTGCATGTAGCAATAGTTATCATAGATGCAGTTGTAGATCTACCAGCCACACGCAAGATGATGCCAGATAAACCGAAGGACTTTTTCATTCAACCCAATGAAATTGCAGAGACTGTTTTTGGACTGACTCAACAAAAACCCTCAGCTTGGTCTTTTGAGATTGAGTTGCGCCCCTCTGGCGAAACTTGGTAAGTAGTTCAAATGAAGAACCTCCTCAAATCACTACGGGGAGAGTAGTTCTGTTACTTTTAGCGAGCCCCTGTTGATTAGCTTCTTTGGGGAGTTGTTGTTCTAATCCTGGCGTAAGTTTCAATGTGAGCTAGTTAAGACCACCAAGATGATTCGGTAAGTTCGAGACATAAAAGGTCTTCATCTTCAGGCAGAGCTACAGTATGAAGTTCAGCATCTACAAATTTACTATACTCTTCTAGCAAAACTGCTACAACCCGATCTAGTGGTTCATTTTCCAACAAATCATGTATTAAATAAATCTGTCCTGTGGCTTTGACAAACATACCCCAAGCACCACCTATTTCTGTTCCAGAACAGATTTGAATACTAGGAAAATTGATCTCACCAGCGGCCCAAGCTGCTTGGTAATGAGTAAAATTTAACCCTTGTCCAAATATTAATTCCATTTCAGCAGTAAAGTTTGGACTTTTGGCGAAGTGCTGAAATTTTTCTTTAGCTAAATTCTTGGCTGTTTCTAAAACAGACAACATACTATTATTACCTCTTGTCAGGGGGGCGAGATGGAAACCGTTATCGATGGTTTTTGGAAGAATCATACTGGTAGTCATTGTCCTACTCCTAAAATTTTGTTGGGCAAAGGGCAGAAGTTAAGACTGTTAATGTCAATTACAGTTCTAGATACTTCTCTATTAACATACTATGTGTAATGCTCAGAAGAAACCAGAGGGGTTAACGCAAAAAAAAATGCGGTTTCACGCAATTTTTTTGACGGACTTACGCAACCAATCAAAGAATTTACTCTGATAAACTAAGTAGGTAGGATTAATTAAACGTCAAATAGATTATTAAGTTTAAAGGTTCTAAAAACTTCGTTATTACTTTCCTACACCCTCTGGGCGGCTACGCCCACCTGACTCCTGTTGACCGAAGGTCAGCCCGAAGGGTCTCCTGACACCCTCCGGGCGGCTACGCCCACCTGACTCCTTTTTTTCTGGCAGTTACCTTTATTTATGCCGATCTACTTATAAATACTCAGAGTTATATCTCAATGGGTTCCTTTTCCTGAATCTTGGCCATTGAATTTAATTTGATTCAACAACTTAACATCTATGGTTTTTCGTAAATCTTGGCAAAAAATAGCCTTCGGACTAGGTACAAGCTGGAGTCTGCTTTGGGGTATAATTTTCTCAGAAATTCCTTTCGTACAACAACTAGAATTAAATATTCAAGATCATCACATCTCTGTGATGCATCCACATAACCCACCGAAAGAAATTTTATTAGTCAAAATCACCGAAAAAGATTTAAGAGAGAGGGAATTACTAAAAAAACCTGTTTTTTACACTAAATTAATAGCTCGATTGTTAAAAGAAGGTGCTCAAGTAGTCATTCTCAATTTACTCTCTAACTGGGTACAAACTTCAGATCATGAAAATAACCCCATCAAAGAGTTAGTCAAAACTCATCCTGGTCAAATTGTCTTAGTTATTCCCACCACCCGTCTCTCTAGTACTTACCCCACAGCCTGGAGAAGCTATAACTACTTTATCTCTTTTGACACTCAGAGCCAGCCTCTCCAGCTCCCAAATTCAGTACTAGGATTTTCAGAATATGAACCCGATGCTAAAAATCCCAGTAGTATAAATAGTTCGGCTAGACAGGCTAACCTGCGAGGAGAATTACTATTTTCAGAAGATTTCAGCAAACCTCAAGTCCTTGACTCAGCCGTTTTGCTGGCTTGGCAAAAATTGCCCCATCGGAACCAGAGTCTCAATCAATTCTCCCAGAATCCTATCCAGATTAACTTTTGGGGACCAACTGGCACCTTTGCTACCCTTGATGTTCAATCCCTATTATCTTCTAATCAGCCTCTTCCCCTTGTCCGTGACAAAATTGTTTTGGTGGGTTTAGCAGATGTGAACAATCCGGATTCATTTGCTATCAAATCGCCCTTTGGGGAAGAAATGCCCATTGTCGAATTACAGGCGAACCTACTGGCAAGTCTCATCACTAATTCCTATTATTCTTTAGCTCCTAAGTGGCTGCAAGGCCTTATTGTAATTAGTGGAGGAATCCTCATCAGTCGAGCAATTGTCTTAGAGATGTTCAAGCGAAATTCTGGAAAACTCTTCTGGATTTTGCTATTACCTTTAGGAATATTCAGTGCTTTGTGTCTTCTCAGTTTAGTGGGTTTGGCCACCCGACTCATCTTTGCGATTACTCTATTCCTATTTACTTGGATCACAACGGCAATTTTTGTTACCTCAAGTATCCAGTTTGGACTACGAGAAGATTTTATTCGACAACAGCAGTTTGAAATTACTAGGTTAAAATCGGTGGAGCAAGAAGCAATTATTGCCCGAGCCAGAAAACTCCTGCATCACACTGCTTCTAATATCCATGATGGTCCTTTGCAAGAACTTAAGCTGATTATGGATGATTTAGAGATGTTACAGATGGAGCAACCTGATCTCAACATTGATCCCCTTTTAGACAAACTCGAAGACATGGGATACCATTTACGCGAACATCTGAGCCAAGCTAGTGCTCTAGCTTTAGTGATTACACCTGAGTTACGCGAAGGTTTAGATGTGGGAATTGAGAAAAGACTAGAACAGTTAGTTGATACTAAAAAACTAACCTTAAAAATCCTCAAAAATCTGCAACCACTGGAAGAACCTAAAATTAGCAGTCTATGGATTGATGCGCGGGAAGATATTTTTCGGTTCTTCTGTGAAGCAATATCTAACGTGATTTACCACGCTCAACCGCCTCATGGGACAGCTACTCAGGTTACCGTAAGCTTATCACAGAGGCAAACTCAATGCACTTTGAGTATTGAGAATGACGGAGTTAAACTGAATAATGCCACCTTTGATACTCATAGTAGCTCAAGACAAAGGGGAGGGTATGGGACAAAAATGATGGAAACCATTGCCGCAGAACTGCCAGATGGACGAATGGAAATAAACATTTTAACAGATGGCCGAATGGAGGTTACACTGACATGGACTATTAAATAAACTGCTATGGTGTCCCAAATTCCTACTTTTCTAGTTGTCGAGGATCATCCGGAAGTTGCCCAAAATAACTGTCTCTTTCTGCAAAAACTAGATCCTACTGCTCTATGTGTGATCGCTCAAACCCCGGAAGAAGCGCTCAAGCGACTCAAGTTAGAAACCCCTTCCCTCGTAGTTCTGGATCTCCAGTTTGGAACAATTAGGGGCGAACAGTCAGCCCAACCAGGATTAGATTTATTACAGCAGATCTTTACTCACTATCCGACTCTGAATATTCTCATTTACACCAGTGAGTATAGCTATTTAAGAGGACTGAGCAAGTCATTAAGTCAACATGTAGGCGGCTTTGTGGTGGTCAGTAAGCTAGAACGCCGCAAAGCTTTTCTAGAAGGTGCTCATTATGCCCTCAATGGGGAATTACATATTCCTAGAGATCTACACCAAGAACTGGTTTTAAACGAGAAGGATCTCAAGGTTCTAGAACTGTTATGTAAGGAATCACTCACTGATAAAGCGATTGCTCATCAAATGAATATTTCCTTGAAAACTGCCCAGAATTATGTACAGCGTCTCAAAGTTAAGCTGAATCTTGAAAATTCAGACTCAGAACAGGTTAGCCCGCGTGTGTCACTTTGCATGGAAGCAGTGCGACGTAAGGTAATTATCCTTTGAGTCATCGGAGATCAGATAAGAACAATGGGATTGCTCATATAGATTAACTAAATTTAGAAAGCCAATGGTCGCTGCTTTTCTTGTTGTTTATTGATAGCCTGACGATAGGTATCAACTACGTGGTTTGGCATTATATCGCCTTGAGGAGACAAAAACGACCATTCTTGTCCAACATGTAGATAGGTTCCTAGTGCTTGCGTAGGCGGCACCAGAGTAAAGGTATCAGTAAGATTGACCACACGATAGCTATTAGGAATTATCATGGCATGTAGAGTAGCAAAAGTAGGATCGCCTACACGCGGACTAGCATAAGTATAGAGTTGCAATTTTGGACGCAATTTGGGGACATTGAGCGCTATATCAAGAACAGCCAAAGTAGCCAAAGATGCGCCTAGACTATGTCCTGTTACATAGCACGGTACAGAAGAATTAAGAGATTGAGCTATTTCACGCGGCAGTGGCTTGATGATTTTGAGATAATTTTTGATAAATCCTTCATGGACTCTCCCGAAATACTTATGTGATAGGGGATCTGTATAAGGACGCTGAATAGCAGTTAGGTTATTTAGCCATTCCCTACTAGTTTGAGTACCACGAAAAACAATAATATTATTTTGGGGGGAAGAGAGAACAAAACCCAAATAGACGGGAATTTCTCGTCGCACCTTGACAACTTCCTTAATTGTTTGACCAATTATTTGTTGTGCTTCATTGAGGTTCTGTTCAACTGGATCAGAGGTCAAATTTTGACTAGGTAGCTGTACTTCTACAGCTTGGGATATTTGTACTTCTTTGCCGCGAAAAGAGGCAATCTGTTTATAACCTGCTAGATCATTGGTATAAGCAGGGAGTTGCTTAATTGAACCATCGTAGCTAGGAACTACTTTGCCTGTTAAATATTGTTGAGTCGCAATCTTACTGCATTGGATGAGCAGTTGAGAGATTTTCCGATTATAAGGGATGTTTGGCGGAGTCAATTGGACAGACTTAATAACAGATTGTCCCTGATAGATTTTTTCGGCATCAGAATTAAAAGTTTTGTCTAAAAAAGCTTCGGGATCTTCGGCTATTTGGGATTCGGCTAGGGATTGCAAATGAGACTGTCTTTGGTTAGCTTGAAAATCCCGTGCTATTGTGGCAGCAATCCCCGCAACTAAACCGCCTAATAAGAGTTTACGACGATTTATTTTTATTTCATTGATCATTTGAGTTATGAGATAAACAAAGATGCATTTGACTACCTATTTAGTAAAACCCGCAATTGATCATTATAATATGAACTAAGTCTCACGAGCATGACTCGTCTCTGGTGTGGTGAAGGGTAAGATAAAATCTACATAGAGAACGCAAAAACTTGACTCATTATGAAAACCCCTGACTGGTCTGATTTACTCCAACAGTTATTAGAAGGACAATCTCTCTCGGTAATGCAATCTTCCGAATTAATGCAGGGTTGGCTGTTAGGAGCTATTCCAGCCGCACTCGGTGGCGCTATATTGGCAGCACTGCAAGCTAAAGGAATATCTGCCCAAGAATTAGCAGGGATGGCTAAAGTACTCCAGGGACAAAATCAGTATTTAGGTGGTTCTAATGAGACAATAATAGATACCTGTGGAACAGGAGGGGATGGCGCTTCTACCTTTAATATCTCAACTGCAGTGGCTTTTGTAGCCTCAGCAGGGGGAGTAAAAGTGGCTAAACATGGTAACCGTTCGGCTTCTAGTAAAGTTGGTTCAGCCGATGTTTTAGAGTTTTTGGGCGTTAATTTAAAAGCTTCAGGTGAACAGGTCAAGGCAGCTTTAGAGGAAGTAGGAATAACCTTTCTTTTTGCCCCTGGATGGCATCCTGCCTTAAAAACAGTGGCTGAGTTGCGTAAAACTTTAAAAGTCCGCACTGTGTTTAATCTTTTAGGACCTCTAGTTAATCCCCTCAAACCCAGTGGACAGGTAATAGGGGTATATAGTAATAAGTTTTTGGTTCCGATGGCAGAAGCTTTACAAGAGTTAGGGACAGTTAGGGCAATAATTGTCAATGCAAGAGAAGGACTAGATGAAGCAGGCTTAGGCGATCTAACAGACTTAGCTATTCTAGAAAAAGGACTCGTGAGAATAGAATCTCTCTCACCAGTTCAAGTAGGTTTAAAACCAGCTTCTTTAGAGTCCTTACGCGGCGGTGAAGTCAAGGAAAATGCCGCTATTTTGCAGAATGTCCTGCAAGGTAAAGCCACCACTGCACAGTTTGATGCTGTAGCTTTGAATGCTTCTTTAGCCTTACAAGTGGCAGGTAAAGTACCTCTAGGAGAACATAAGCAGGGAGTGATTTTAGCTAAAGAGATTTTAGCTTCTGGTCAAGCCTGGTTGAAGTTAGAAAGGTTAGTTGAGTTTTTAAGATAGGATAAGCAAATTTAGTAACTATCTAGATAGAATGGCACTCCTTGGAACCATTGTGGGGAATAACCTGTAGACCAGAGATTATAGGCTAATTTAAGAAGACTCTCAACTGTGTAACCTAATTTTGTCTCTCCCTCCACTAAGAGATAGGGCTTTTCTAATTCAGATAAGATTTTTTGCCAATCTTCAAGCGCCATAATTGTATCTAAGAAAATTGGGCTGACCGCCTCTTTATTTGGCAATTTTTCATAGATAGCAACATAGTATTTGCCATTACTTGCTACTAGTTGAGTGGCAATGAGTGTATTTCCTATGGTTAACTGATCTGCTTTATTCTGTGCTAGAGTTGCTAAAGTAGAAATAGCTAGTAAAGGAATACTTAATTGTTGAGCTAGAGTACGTGCTGTGACCATGCCAATTCTAATACTAGTGAAGCTACCTGGACCTTTAGCTACGGCAATAAAAGCTAAATCTTGCCAATTTTGACCCTTGAGAAAGTCCTTCAGATATTGGTGTAAATGATTCAGCATGGCACGATCTAGATCCCACACTTCTACTTTTACTACTTGGGAAGAATCTATTAAGCCTAAACCTAGTTGTCCTGTACTTGTATGAAGAGCTAAACCACACTTTTGGTCATTCATATTGCTATTTCGACTCTTTTTAAATCTAATCTTCGCTGAAAAATTTCCTCAATGGGTAACATTTCTCCTCTAGTGGTCATAAAATGATGGTCTTGAGTTGCCCGAATTACCGAACCATCTTCTAAATAGTATTCCCAGATTTCTTGTGGTTCTCTCCGATGCCATTGAGCAATTTTTTGTCGATAAATATGACCATATTCATCTACTGTATAGACTGTGCATTCTAGATTTTCTTGCACAATTTTCTCTATAGGTAATAGTCCATATTCATCAGTTAAAATCAGGGTGTCTTCAGCTAAACAGTATTCAGCAAAATTAACCATCTGTTCAAAAAGATTTTCAGCAACATATTTAGGTACCCCATTTTTAGCAGATCCATCAATAAAATTTTCTCGATGTTTCTGCATTTCTGAGGCTTTCTTTTTCCCCATAGCCCGACGTAAGAGATCTGCTTCTCCTAGGGAGTAACCTGCTAGATCTTGTGCCATTTTCATGATCTGTTCTTGATAGACTAAAACAGCATAGGTTTCTTTTAAAATCGGCTCTAGTAATGGGTGTTCATATTGAATTTCTTGTCTTCCATGTTTACGATCAATAAATTTAGGAATTAGTCCTGCATCTAACGGTCCTGGTCTATAGAGAGCTAAAATAGAGGAGATATCCTCAATTCCTGATGGTTTTAAATCCGAAACTATCTGGCGCATTCCTGCTGATTCTAGCTGAAATATCCCTTCTAAATCGCCTTCTTCTAAGAGATTATAAGTCTTTTGAATATCTTTAGGTAATTTTTTTACATCTCTTTTTTCTAGGATATGTTGCGCTTTTCTTTCCTCTAATGGTAATTGATCTAGATTAATTTCAAGATGACGATTTTCTTTGATTAATTCGGCTGTTTTTTGAATAGTAGTTAAATTTTTCAGTCCTAAAAAATCCATTTTTAACAGACCTAAAGACTCTAAATCTTCCATAAAGTACTGAGTAATAACAGCCCCATCTTTGTTCATTTGTAATGGTACTATCTCATCTAGAGGTTCAGAAGAAATGACCACTCCTGCAGCATGAACTCCATAGGTTTTATTAGTTCCTTCTATGCGAATAGCCATATCTAACCAGCGTTGAACTATGGGATCATTATCATAACGTTCTTTAAATTCTGGCGAGGGAGTATCCTGGGAAATCATTACCTGAAGTGGGGTGGGTTTTCCTCGGGAAACTGGGATCATTTTGGTCATTTTATCTGATTCGGCATAGGCAATATCTAACACCCTGGCAACATCTTTTAAGACGGCTTTTGAGGTCATTCTGTTAAAAGTAATGATCTGTGCCACGTTACTTTTACCATACTTTTCGGTGACATATTCAATCATTTCATCCCTTCTATCTATACAAAAATCAGTATCAATATCTGGCATAGATTTACGTTCGGGATTTAAAAATCTCTCAAATAATAATCCATGATGTACGGGATCTATGTTGGTAATTTTGAGGGCATAAGCTACTAAAGAACCTGCCGCAGAACCTCGACCAGGTCCTACAGGTATGTAATTGTCTCTAGCATATTTAATATAATCCCAGACTACTAGAAAATAGGCAGAAAAGCCCATTTTCTGGAGCATTTTTAATTCATATTCTAGCCTTTGTCTATAGGTAGGATCTACCTCATTAATATTCTGACATTTGAGACGTTCTAACAGTCCATTTTTAGCCAGTTCTTCTACATAAGTATCGGCATTATGTCCAGGCGGCACGGGATAGTTAGGAATACGAGGTTCTCCCATTATCTTATAAAACTCTACTTTTTCTGCCACTTCTAAAGTATTATTGATTGCTTCTTCTATTACTTCATCTTCTAGATGATCGCGAAAGAGCATTTTCATTTCTTGGGCAGATTTTAAATATTCTGTTCCACTATAGCGCAGTCTTTTATTTTCACTAATCAGTTTCTGGGTTTGAATACATAACAGGGCATCATGTGCCTCTACATCATAACAGGAGATATAGTGAGAGTCATTAGTGGCAATAATTTTTATATTTAATTTGCGAGCAATTTTCACTAGTTCTACATTGATTATTCTATCGGTAGCAGAACCATGATCTTGAATTTCTAAATAATAATCATCTTGAAAGAGATTTTTATACCATTTAGCCACTTCTATTGCTTCTTTGATTTTCCCAGCTAGGATATTTTGCGGCACTTCTCCTGCCATACAACCACTAGTTATAATCAGTCCTTGATGATATTCTTTGAGAAGTTCTTTGTTGATGCAAGGACGAGCAAAAATTCCCTTACCTTGCATTCCTTTTAAATGAGAAATAGTAGTAAGTTTAACTAGATTTTTGTAGCCTTGATTATTTTTAGCTAAGACAATTTGATGATATTTACGACTCTTTTGTTGTACTTTAATATCGCCATTTACAACATACATTTCATTGCCAATAATAGGCTTAATATTTTTATTGAGACAGATTTTTAAAAGTTCAATAGCGCCATACATTACACCGTGATCTGTTAAAGCAATAGCAGGCATTCCTAGTTCAATTGCTCGGTCAACTAAAGGTCCTAACTGGGAAGCTCCATCTAATAGGCTATAGTCACTATGAATATGTAAACCAACAAAAGACATAATTTTAGGGAATAGGGAGTAGGGAGTAGGGAGACCCTCCGTCAGGCTACTGACACGGAGGGGTTTTGGCTGTTTTCTAAAAGTTAACTTATGGTTGTTTATTTATGAGCACCTACTTAATTTTACTGAAAATATATAAACAAACCAGTTTAACGGCTAAACGTTAAGTATAATCGTTATTAGGGATTACTGATATAATCCTTCTATGTTCGATAATACCTGTAAGTTCCTCGCTGAGAGCTTTTCTGAAGATTTTGCCTCTTGGTTGTTGGGTCAAACCATCACCATGACCCAACTGTCCCCGTCAGAACTATCACTTGAACCGATTCGAGCGGATGCCTTGATTTTGCTCAATTCTGATGAATTTGTCCTCCACATCGAGTTTCAGACAGACCCTGACGCGAGTGTGGGTTTCAGAATGGCTGATTACCGTCTGAGAGTTTTCCGTAGTTTTCCCAATAAGCGAATGCGCCAAGTGGTAGTTTACTTGACTCGTTCAACCTCAGAACTTGTGTATTAATCTGTATTTGAAATTTCTGGAACTCGTCACGAGTTTGAGGTCATGCGATTATGGAAACTAGGTCATGCTCTAAAGAAAGCATTGACAATAATAGCTAAAGAACAAAAACAACCTGTAGAGACAGTAGCAGCCGAAAGCGGGGCTCAAATACTAGCGATTTTCAAGTTTAAAGGCAGCCCTAGACTTGGACTGGGATGACCCACAAGCTAGAGAATCTGCGTTAAGTGAGATTTTGGAAGTCTTAAATGCTGTTGAATTTAAGTTAGTGTCTTTATTTATTCGCGGTAATGATCATTCTCCGAAAAAGAGGTAAAACTAGGGGATTACCGAATTGAGTGTCACAGAGCCATGAGTATTGCAGAAAGAGAACAACAAATTATACGA